>JGI24707J26582_10000094_pt1 | contig 57646 bp, 51 predicted proteins | sample BioPla1DNA1_FD_26582 | JGI IMG/M metagenome (IMG submission 26582)
TATGTTCGTTGTTATTAGAGCAAAGCATTTTACTATTGTGTTATCTTTGCTTATTGTTATAATTTTGTTCTTACTATTTATTTCAGAAAATAATGAACATGATATTTTTTGGGATGAATCTTTTCCAGTGAACAACGAGCTTACCGAAGAGTTTACGCCATATTTAGAAGACATATTGAATATTCGCAATAAAGCTATGCTTGACAATGATGTTGAGACATCAAAGGCATTGTATAATGTAAAAGTAAAACTTGGACTTTATGCTTTTGAACATGAAAAAAAGAAAATAACTTACTTGCATGACTGGGCGGAAAAACAAGGTGTTGTTTTTCTAGATATTGATACCTTTTTTAAAGTTAGATGGGTGAAGGATGAGGGCAAGAAAATATGTATAAATTTTTCGGCCATTACAGAGTACACATATGAGTATGAAAACATGCCAGATACTAAAAACAAATTCAGGATTGCTACATATCATGTCCTTGATCTTGTAGAAGAATCAGAAAATTGGCTTATAACTAAGGAATGGTACACTGATCCTTTTGCTGATTCTTTAAATGCTGAAAATTTGAAAGTCGATGACAATAGAGCATTTATTCTAAGTCAAAGCCCTAGGGACTTTACGAATTTGAATGAAAGACGAATAAAAGCAGTTGAATATGCGGACCTTTATTGTGGAGCAAGTGATAATGAAGAGTACTATTTCCGTTATAATAAAGATTATAAAAACTATAATTCCATTGGTGGTGATTGTGCAAATTTTGCTTCACAGGCATTGCACGAGGGAGGATTTAAAAAAACAGGTGGATGGAATTATCAAAAGGATGGAAATAGAGCTTGGGTTAATGCTCAAGGGTTTAAGGACTACTTGATTTATAGTGGACGTGGATCATTAATTGTTCATGGAACATACGATAAGGTACTACGACTTTCATATAAGCTATTGCCCGGTGATATAGTAGCTTATGAAAAAAAGGGAAAGGTTGTTCACATATCAATAGTATCAGGAGCAGATTCAAGAGGGTACTCATTAGTAAACTGCCACAACACTGATAGATTCAAAGTACCGTGGGATCTAGGATGGAGCGATAAGGGTATAAAGTTTTGGTTGATTAGAGTCAACTATTAGAATTATTTTGACCTTTTGATTTATTAAGTTACGACCTAAGCAATAATAAGATTATGGAAAGATTAAGCATAAAAAAGGACTGCATTGCAGTCCTTTTTTATGCATTTTCTTCTAGTTCAACTTTTTCTCTAATGCTAACTAAAGCTTTTTTGCCTGCTTCAACCACCTTGTCATCCTCTTCTTTTTCTAGCATAAACCTAATAAATTCTGTCGCCTTGCCAGAGCCAATCTCTCCAAGGGTTTGTACAGCTGTAAGGCGAATCTCGGAGTTGGGNTCTCTTAGTAAACTAACTAGTTGNTTGATAACATCAAGACTATTGAAGTTTGACAATGCTCGGATAGCATTGATTCGAGTTTCATAGTCGTCATCATTAAGTACATTGATAATCTTTTTTGAGTTCTTTCTTTTTACCCATCTTTGAATTTTTTCCAAAGAAACTGCCATAAATTTAGCCTCCTTTACAACTATATATATGTATTATACACAAGTTTCCAATTTGATTCAACTTTACATTTAGCAATATTGCACAAACGGTGCATAATGTGCCAATATAAACAGAATAAACTAGTTAATAGCAGCTTTGATGTATAAATGTCGTAGGGAAGAGTATTTCCTGAAAGAAAAGAAAAAAGATATTCCATATGAAAAAGAGAAAATAAAAAAGTATTCCTTATGAAAAAAGAGCAGATTTCAGCTTTTNGAAATCTGCTCATAGCTTGGTGCGAGTGATGGGACTTGAACCCATACGCCATAAGACACACGCCCCTCAAACGTGCCTGTCTGCCAGTTCCAGCACACTCGCATATTAATTAATATATTATACAATATCTTTTAACAGCAAAATTTATTATACTAAGGAATACGAATGGTGTCAAGAGTTTATGGAACACTTGACAAGGCAGCCAGTAATCTCAAAAATGTATTTATTTTTATATNACTCTATGAATTTTCCTGTATTGAAGAGGNGTAACCTTTGATATTTTTCGAAACACTCTGTAAAAATGCTGGGCATTATTAAACCCACAATCATAACAGATGCCAGTGATATCATTATCTGTGTCCTTTAACAATTTTTGCGCTTCGATAATTCTTCGATATTGAACATACTCCATAATTGAAAACCCGGCCTTTTTTCGAAATAAATGGCATAAATAGTATTTGTTAGTAAATAGACTATTGCTCAATTGTTCCAAGTTTATTTGATTCATATAGTTTGTATCAATATATCTGATAACATCCTGAATTATGTAATCACTTCTTGACAGCTCATGTTTTGGTTGCTCTGTTTTTAGCAATTCATGAACACGAATGAGTAAAAGCATTAGATTGGATAATACTTGTGCCTTTGATGTTTCGTCAAAAGGCTCATGTTTGAACCCAGTTGCACGGTGGATGGACTCAAAATAGGATTTCAACTCTGTGCGTACTTTAAGATTTGGATGAACTTTACGGTAAGGAATGCATGAGAGTTGTTCAAGAATGCTCTCCATATTCATGACTTTAAGTAAGGGGAGAAGAAGATCNTTTTTAAAATGAACAACATAACGTTCATAATGGGGTGTGACGTTATACATGATATGATGTATATCAAATTCATTGATGAAGAATACATCACCGTCACTGATTTTGTATTCATAGTCTTTTATAAAAATTTGTAAATCTGCTTTTTCAAATAGAACAATTTCATAAGTATCATGGTAATGATGAATTGATGTTGCCTTATCTATTTTGGTTTCACTGTAGCTAATTCGAAAATCTGAAAACTTTGACAATTCTGCTTTGTTTTCCATTGATACCTCCATTTTCGCCACACCAATAATAACTTTTATTGTAGCATATAGCTNGCTGTGTTGCAAACTTGTAGACCTTGGTTATAGCAGCATTAGCACGAGAGAATATATACTTTNAGGTGCATTTATTTATTAACCTATAAAGAGCAATATATGTTAATAATAATTATATTAAGCAATCTCCTTTAAGATTTTCTTTATTTAATTATATACACTATATTTAGATGATGTATCTGAATCGTAGATACTAAAACCTTGCGATTTAAAATGTTGCACTTAATAATAGAAAAGTATTAGGTATTTTTCAGCTTTTAATAAATGCTAATAATTAAGGAGTGAATGCTATGGGATGTAAGGTGGTTATGGTTGGAGGCGGCAGCTTCAACTGGACACCTACTCTGGCAGGCGATTTGTTTGCGAAAAAAAGTCTGTCAGGTAGCGAGTTGGTATTGGTAGATATCAATAAAACAGCGGCTGAAACAATGAAGAAATACTGCGAGAAGATGTTAGAGGTACTTGGTGCGAACTGGAAGGTAACTGTTGATGAACTAGATTCAGCCTTGGAAGATGCGTCAATAGTATGTATATCCATATCCACCGGTGGTTTGAACGCTATGGCTTTGGATTATGATATACCTGAAAAGTATGGTATATATCATACGGTGGGTGACACTGTTGGACCAGGCGGAATTTTCAGATCTCTAAGAAACATTCCGGTATTTATAGATATTGCAAGGAAAATGGAGAGAATTTGCCCTGATGCTTGGCTGGTTCATGTTACAAACCCGCTGTCACAATTGACAAGAGCAGTGTGTATGGAAACGTCTATAAAGTGTGTTGGACTTTGCCATAACTACTCAGGAACAATTTCCATGCTGGCAGATTATTTTGGTGTTAAGACCGAGGATGTTAACGCTGTTAGTGTGGGTGTTAATCATTTTACCTGGATGAAAAACATCACAATAAAGGGAAGACCAGCGGATAGTGAGCTTTCTGTTCAAAGATATGTGGAGTATTTTCAGAACAAAAATGGAGTACTGAGAACTAATACCACCGATGATGTCATTTCTCAAATGCTTGTAGGAAAAAACATGGAGTATTATCTAAATTTTGTGTTATTTGAGCGTTTTGGATATTTTCCTGTTGGCTCATCAAATCATGTAGCTGAAAATCTGCCTTTTTATTGTAATGATCTTGATGTTATGAAGAAATACCATATTCGCAGAAAAGGAGTACTACCCCGCAGACAAATGTTGAACGAAAAGAAGCAACAGGAGATTTTCGATATAATGAATGGTAAAAAACCTATACCTGAAATTCAACCTTCCAGTGAGTCGCTTGCTGATATTGTTGAATCTTTGTATACCGGTAAAGCATCCCGCAATATTGTTGCAATGCCTAATCAAGGACAAATTACCAACCTACCTAAAGATGTAATTGTTGAAACATGGGCTGATGTCAACGGAAGTGGAATTTTCCCAGTCATGAGTGGAGAAATACCAGAATATTTGACAGGATATATGCAAACCGTTATAGATGAACAAGAGGCTACTGTAAAGGCAGCTATCACAGGTGATAGGAACTTGATTGCTCGTGCCATGCATATATCACCCCAAGTTTTCAACAAAGAGATTGTGGAGGACTTGACAGATGAATTACTAGAGGCACATCGTAAATATCTGCCTCACTTTCAATAATAAAAGGTCAAATGTTAAGTAACCAAAAAAGAGTTACCAGTTAAAAGTTAAAAGGTCAAGCATTAAACAACAAAAGTGATTCCAGTTAAATAGATAAGTGCAAGAACTTAAGAGACGAATACAACTAATGGAGGTAGGACATATGACAAGTATGGAAAGGGTCAATCGTTTATTAAATCATGATCCTGTTGATCGTATTCCGATTTTTGATCTGCTTCGTAATGATGCAGCTATTGAATACTATTCGGGTGGTAAGCTGACATTTGAAAACGCTGAAGATTTGGTTTATAAAGCAGTTGGAAAAATTCTTGACTCCACCAGAGCTTCTATAAAATATCCATTGCCCGATAAAGAAACAGTTTTGCCAGATGGCAGAACAAATAAACAGTATCGCTGGACTACGTGGAATGAACCTATACGTTTTAATGACTCGGATGATTACGAGGCATTTCTAAGAACCNAGCATATTGCAAAGGATAACGATGTGAGTCGATTGGATGAAAGTATTCAAAACACAATCGATAGGTATGCTCATTTAAATGAAAAAATAGATGATACGTATATATTCTGGAGCTTTGGCGGTGTTGGATTGGGTTATCTGCATTCCGAAGTGGGATTGGACCAATTCTCATACTTTATGTATGACTGTCCAGAAGTAATTTCAGAGGCGCTTGAAGCGAAAACAGAATCATGCATTAGAAAAATCCGACTACTAAGTGAAAAAACACGTGGAAAAGCCGTACAGCCTCAAGGCATTTTCGTGGCCGAAGATATTGCTTATAAGGGCACTACAATGTTTTCACCCGATTATTTACGTGCTGAGTTTTTCCCCAGGCTGAAAAGAATTGTAGATGAATGCCATAAAGCAGGCTGGAAGTTCATGTTTCATTCGGATGGAAATTTAATGCGTGTGTTGGATGATTTTGTTGAAGCTGGTATTGATATACTCAATCCAATTGAAACAGAAGCAGGAATGGATATTAAAGAAATTCATAGACGTTATCCAAAACTTATCATGGCAGGTGGTATAGACGTTTCAAACCTGCTTCCATTTGGTAAACCAGAGCAAATCAGGGATTGTGTTATTAAGGCTATCGAAGATTCCGAAGGTAAGATCATGCTTGGTTCATCTACAGAAATGCATGCCGGTGTTCCATTGGAAAATGTAAGAGCTTTATACGAAACTGTTATAGATTATAAGTTGTAAGCAAATGTAGGGGGGCGTTTAAATTGAATAGCAAAGAAAGATTAATGAATACTTTATTATTTAAGCCTGTTGACAGAATTCCTTTGATAGAATGGAATATCCGTAAGGCAACTATGCGCGAATGGGTAAAGCAGGGTTATCCAGAAAATGAAAATCAAAAATCCTTTTTCAATCTAGATCCAGCTTTTATAAATGTTCCAATATCAATGGGGTTATATCCATACTTTGAAGAAAAGACCATTGAAGAAAATGAGCATTATCGAATTTGGCAGGATGGACTTGGCGCCATTAGACAGGATTTCGCTGAAATAGAGAATCCGGGTTTTGTCACTAGAAAGTGGCTAAAGTTCCCTGTTGAAAACAGAGAAGACTTTTTAGAAATGAAAAAGAGGTATATAAGTAGTGAGCCTAGCCGATATGTGGATAATTGGCCTCTACAGGCTAAAATTCTTGAAATGGCCCCTGTGGCAACTCACCTGTCTATTCCTTATCTGTTCTGGGTTGTGCGAGACTGGATGGGATTTGAGAATCTATGCTTTGCATTTTACGATATGCCTGAGTTATTGGAAGAGATGTTTACTTTTCTTACCGACTTTTGTATCGAAACTTTGAAAAGGGGTATTAAAGAGCTGAAAATTGATATGGTGGAGCTAAAGGAAGATATGGCTTATAAAAATGCTCCCATGATCTCTCCAGAAATGTTCCGTAAGTTTATGATGCCCCATTACAAACGTCTTATAAGTTTTCTAAAAAGTAATGGTGTGAAATTTGTGTATGTTGACTGTGATGGATATCCTGGAGGATTAATTCCATGTTGGATCGAATCGGGTGTAGATGGAGTATCACCTTGTGAGATTGCTGCTGGAAATGACATGTTGCAATTGAGAAAGGAATATCCTGAGTTTGCTCTATTGGGGGGGATAGATAAAAGAGAGCTTGCTAAAGACAAAAAGGCTATTTATCGTGAAGTAATGTCTAAGGTACCTGCAATGATTGAAAAAGGCGGTTATGTGCCACATGTTGATCATGCCATACCTTTTGATGTTCCTTTAGAGAACTACCTGTATTATAGGGATGTTTTGACGAAAGTGGCCTACGGTCAATCAGTTGTTGAACCTATTTGAAAACAGAATATAGCTCTCTAAAAAAATGGAAATACTCACTGATTGGANTATTTCCATTTTGCTTACTAAAAACAATTCTAACCAGGTGTATTGTAAACCGACAGAGTTTTTTGGTGTTGAATAAGTATTTTCATTCTGGTACAATTTACTTAAATTGCACAGTATAGCTTTATATTTTATTTGATTAAGTATGCAGTTTATTAATGCTTCTTATATATTTTTTTGTATATATTTGTGCATAAATCTAACAAAAGCTAAATTTTAATCTATATTTAGTAGAAATCGAGGTTTATTATGGCAGGATTTTTTGGATTATTTGACTATACTAAAGAGGGGCCAGGTGTACCCAAGGATGCACCGCCGAAATCCAGGTTTAGAATATTTTTTGAAGTACTTGGAAGGAAATTCTGGAACCTTATAAAAGTAAATTTACTTTTTGGAATCTTTAATATCCCAGCACTCATTTTTTTAGTGTTCTTTACTGGATATTTGCATTTACTTATAACGCAGAATTTAGGTTTATCTCCAGACGACATATCTAGTACGTTATTTTTCGGTGCTATCCCGNTAATGACAATATTCATATGTTTACCACTAATAACAGTAGGTCCTGCACAGGCTGGTATGACGTATATTTTGAGAAATTATTCCCGTGAAGAACATGCTTTTATTTGGTGGGATTTTAAAGAAAATGCGCGGAAAAACTTTAAGCAAGGTATGATTGTAGGTTTAATCAATACAGTCGTAACAGTGCTTGTTTTATTTGACATATATTTTTATATAAGTTATAGAACTGAAAATCTTATAATTACCGCTGCCAGCGTTCTTATTATTGTAGCTTTTTTAGTTTTTATGATGATGAGTATGTATATATATCCAATGATGGTTACATTTAATTTGAGCATAAAGCAACTTTATAAAAATGCATTTTTGTTTGCAATAATGAAGTTTATTCCAAATCTTCTTATTCTGATTGTATCTTTTGTATTTATTTATTTTTCATTCTACTACCCAGTTATAGGCTATGTTTTGTTTGCGCTATTTACAATGGCTTTTGTTAGCTACTTAACGAATTTCTATGTATATTCCAAAATCGATAAGTATATGATACAACCTTCATTGGAGGGTGAAAATGATGAGGAAGATAGTAGTTTAGGTGATGACGAAGTAAAAGCGATTGACGAAGAACAGAATATCGATGAAAATAGCCATAACGATAATAATGATAAAGTAGACGAACAAAATTCAGAGGAAAAGTAAAAAGTACGGGAGCGAATAAGCGCGTTATGTGTAAAGGTTATATTACAAAAACCTTATATAGAAAACAATAAGGGGTGGCTTGCCACCCCTTATTGTTTGATTAAATACTTAGCAGATCTTGCATAGTGTAGAACCCTGGTTTCTTATCATGCAGATACACTGCTGCTTTCAATGCACCAACACCAAAGACTTCTTTACTGTTTGCTGTATGTTTTAGCTCAATAATCTCATCCTTACCTGCATATATCACAGTGTGTTCACCTGCTATGTTACCGCCACGAATAGAATGCATACCTATTTCATCTTTGCTTCGCTTAACTCGGCATGTATGTCTGTCGTAAACATATTTATATTTTTCAGGTAAGGTCTGATTTATCGCATCTGCAAGTGCAAGGGCAGTACCACTGGGGGCATCTATTTTCTGATTATGATGTTTTTCAACAATTTCTATGTCAAAGTTAGTGTATAAAAGNTTAGTGGCTTTTTTTACAAGTTCCAGAAGAAGGTTTACACCCAGGGACATATTAGCAGAATATAATATTGGTATCTGTTGTGAGCTTTCTTTGATTTTTAGAATCTGCTCATCAGAAAGACCAGTTGTTGCTACAATTAGTGGTATTTTTTTGGATACNGCATAATCCAGAACGCTCTTAAGCGCAGCAGGATGGGAAAAGTCTATAATAACGTCCATTGATACATTGCACTGCTCTAATTGTGTAAAAACAGGGTAACCATNATCTCGTGAATCACTTATATCGAAACCTGCAACGATTTTGACATCTTCTCTGTAACGCGCAGCAGCTGTTATTACTTGCCCCATTTTTCCATTACAACCGCTTAATAATATTCTTACCATTTTACATGCATCCTTTCATATGTTTGCTTTATAGTGACGGCTAAATTAAACCATATTCGATAAGTGCTGCTTGTAATATCTTTAAGCCTTTATCACTAATTTCAACTAAAGGCATACGGCATTGTCCAACGTTCATACCCATTTGATTCATTGCTGCTTTAACAGGGATAGGATTTACCTCGCAGAAAAGTGCATTTACAAGGTTAGCAATACTAATTTGTATTTTACTGCTTTCTTTCAAATTTCCTTCTAAAAATAGACTTACCATTTTATGCATATCAGAAGGAATTATATTTGCAATAACTGAAATAACACCTTTGCCTCCTAAAGCCATTAATGGAATAACATTTCCATCCTCACCTGAATAAATAATGAGATCATCTCCACAAAGCAACCTTGTTTCAGCAACCTGATTTAAGTTGCATTCTTTAACTGCAACTATATTAGGAATCGCAGACAGGCGCTTTAGAGTATCTGGGTTGATGTTTAAATTAGTTCTAGAAGGAACATTGTAAAGAACAACCGGAATCTTAATAGAGTTAGCAATTGTCTTGAAATGCTGATACAATCCTTCCTGTGTTGTTTTGTTATAGTAAGGTGTTACCGAAAGAATAGAGTCAACTCCTACAGATTCAGCATATTTACTGAGTTCAACAGCATGTTTTGTGTCATTGCTTCCCGTACCAGCCATCATATGCACTCTTCCAGCTATTTTACGAACAGCAAAATCAATAACTTCCATATGCTCTTTATCAGGCATTGTTGACGCTTCACCTGTAGTTCCGCATATTAGAATAGCATCTGTTCCTTCTTTAATATGCCACTCAATTAATTCTTCAAGCTTATCATAATTAATACCATCATCGGTAAAGGGTGTAACCAATGCTACACATGACCCCTCAAAAATAGTCTTTTTCAAAATAATCACTCCTTATCGAGATATTCAATAAGTTTTTGGGCAATCTGAACTGTATTAGTGGCTGCACCTTTACGAATGTTATCTGATACAACCCAAAGATTTACACCATTTTCCACACTCTCATCTCTACGAATTCTGCCAACAAATACTTCATCTTTACCTGTTGCAGTTATTGGCATAGGGTAGAGGTTGTTATTTGGATCATCTTGTACAACAATGCCTGGAGCTTTTTTCAAGGTGTTCTTAAGATCTTCAATCTCAAAAGGTGTCTCAAGCTCGACATTAATAGATTCACTGTGTGAGTTAAAAACAGGAACTCTGACTGTAGTTGCAGTTATACGTAGATTTTGGTCACCTAGAATTTTTCTTGTTTCCTCAATCATTTTTATTTCTTCTTTTGTATAGCCGTTGTCTTCAAATACGTCTATATGGGGTATTAAATTTCCTGCAATAGGATAAGTAAACTTCTTTGGTGCCTCACCTTTAAGACCATTTTCTAAATCATTATATCCGCCCATACCCGCTCCTGAAACGGCTTGATATGTTGAATAAACAACTCTTTTGATGCCGTACTTATCTTTTAGTGGTTTNAAGGCAACGACAGCTTGAATTGTAGAACAGTTTGGATTTGCAATAATCCCCTTGTGTAATTTTATGTCTTCAGGATTTACTTCAGGAACAACAAGAGGTACTGATGGATCCATTCTCCACGCACTACTGTTATCTACTACAATACAGCCTTTTTTAACAGCAATAGGTGCATATTGTTTACTAATGCTCCCGCCTGCTGAGAATAAAGCAATATCGATACCTCTGTCAAAAGAATTTTCAGTTAATTCTTCAATAATGTATTCTTTGCCTTGAAACTCTATAGTTTTTCCTGCAGATCTGCTTGAAGCAAAAAAGTATAGTTCGGAGATAGGAAGAATCCTTTGTTCAAGAACCTTCAAAAAAGTGTGTCCGACCATCCCGGTGACACCAACGATTGCTAATTTGTATTTTTTCATAAAAACCCCTCCAAAATATTTATACTACATATTGTGTTGATTTACAACTTTGCATTAAAAAGATTAATTAGTTTTTCAAATGCCACAGTGCAGAATTTTTATTGTAAAATATATGGCATTTATTAATACTTGCTGCAAGTAACGTTCCAAACATTTTAAGTCCTAAACCAAGTTACAAATAATAAAAAAACTGCTGATAGAACATTCAGCAGTTAATATTACCTTTAACGGAAATCTTAACGATAGCGCTCCATCAATTGTGTTGATGACAGTCCTGCAGTTATTCACTGAAGAACCAGGAAAAACTCTATGGGAAGAATTTTCCTTCGGCATTTTTCCCTTTCAATTCAAATCAAGCGATACCCATATATCTAATTGAATTTACTAATTAAAAATGCGCCTCTATCTTACACTATTAAATTAATATAGGCCTTAGAAAGTAGAATTTAAAAAATTCAAATCTTCTTTGGATTTATATACTTTCTAAAGATTAGAGTAATAATAACATCAAATAATATTTGTGTCAAACATAAAATAGGGAAATAATAAAATCAAGCAGTGAGTTTGAATACTGTAATTAGTAACTGTGATATACCGTGAGATTCAATATAATAAAAGGATGTTACGGTGACGAAATTACAAAAATAAGTGGACCATTAAGAAAATGAACATTATAAAAGGACTGTTACCTGTAAAATATTAGTTTTACTATAACAATCCTTGTAAATGGCGTGCCTGAAGGGATTCGAACCCCTGACCCACGGCTTAGAAGGCCGTTGCTCTATCCTGCTGAGCTACAGGCACAAAATGGAGCGGGTGAAGGGAATCGAACCCTCACGACCAGCTTGGAAGGCTGGGGTTCTACCATTGAACTACACCCGCATATCTTGTTTGCTCAGTAGCCAACCTCAGTGGCGACTTTTTCATTATACAAATCACTTTGACTTTTGTCAACTAGATTTTTGGATAAAATGATTTTTCTACTGATCCAACTTTCTTTATTGACAAACAAAGCTTCAAATTGTATAATTGAAACTTGTAAAGTGAATGTGCTTTACAGATACATGAAAAGCTTAGTTAACTTGAATGATTTCAACTGCTTTGAATAGATTACTTGACAGGTGTTTGTAGTGGAAGAATATATAAAGGTAGCCATGCTGCTGGACTTTTATGGGCAGTTACTAACCGAAAGACAGTATCAGATATTGGATCTATATTATAATAGTGATTATTCCCTCAGTGAAATTGCATCAATGCTAAACATTAGTCGTCAAGGTGTATATGATGGCGTGAAAAAAGGCAAACATACACTGAACGAGTTTGAAGGGAAACTAGGGCTTGCTAAAAGGTTTTCAAGACATGAAGAAAACTTGAAGGACATTTTATCNAAGTTAAGGAAGCTGAAACCATGTAGAGATAGTGAAGATGAGCAAATTATTAATGAATGTATCGGTGAGTTGCAATCAGTATTAAAAGAATTGTAACTAAAAAAGTAGTGATACCCGGAGGGAAACATGGTATTTGAAGGTTTATCAGAAAAACTACAAAATGTTATAAAGAAAATAAAAAGCGCAGGCCGNGTAACAGAAAAAGATGTTAAAGCCATGATGCGCGAAGTTAGAATGGCACTTTTAGAGGCCGATGTTAACTATAAAGTTGTTAAAGATTTTATTTCAAGTGTTTCGGAGAGGGCAGTTGGCCAGGATGTTATGGAAAGCCTTACTCCAGGACAACAAATTATTAAAATTGTACATGAAGAACTAATAAACCTTATGGGAGGAGAAGTTGAAAAACTCACATTTTCATCTTCGCCACCAACGGTTTATATGATGGTAGGTCTTCAAGGAGCAGGAAAAACAACTGCTTCTGGTAAACTTGCAAATTATCTTAGAAAACAAGGTAAAAAGCCACTACTTGTTGCTTGCGACGTATATAGGCCTGCAGCAGTAAAACAGCTCCAAGTTTTAGGTAAGCAGATTGATATTCCTGTATTTGAAATGGGTACAGGTACAAATCCTGTAAATATTGCGAAGAAAGCTATAGAACATGCACAATCAATGCAATTAGACGTTGTTATCATTGATACTGCTGGTAGGCTTCATATTGACGAAGAACTTATGCATGAATTGTCAAATATTAAGAACGGTGTCAATCCACAGGAGATACTACTTGTAGTCGATTCTATGACAGGGCAGGATGCAGTTAATGTAGCTGCTAGTTTTAACGAACAACTAGATATTAACGGGATAATACTTACAAAACTTGATGGTGATACAAGAGGGGGCGCTGCACTTTCAACTAAAGCCGTTACTGGGAAACCTGTAAAATTTGCAGGAACCGGTGAGAAATTAAGTGATCTTGAACCATTCCATCCAGATAGAATGGCATCAAGAATACTCGGTATGGGTGATGTCTTAACCCTTATTGAAAAAGCGCAGCAATCTTTTGATGAAAAGAAAGCTCTTGAATTAGAAAAGAAGTTAAGAACTCAACAGTTTACATTAGAGGATTTTCTAGAACAGTTACAGCAGCTAAAGAGTATGGGTCCGCTCAATCAATTTCTTGGAATGATCCCTGGAATGGATAATAAGGCTATGAAGAATATTCAGGTTGATGAGAAGCAAATGGTTTATATAGAGGCAATTATCCAATCCATGACTAAGCAGGAACGTATCAACCCATCTATTATTAACTCGAAGCGGAGACAGCGTATTGCTAAAGGGAGCGGAACATCAATTCAACAGGTCAATCAGCTGTTGAAACAGTTTGAATCCATGAAGAAAATGATGAAGAAGTTTTCAAATCCAAAGGCTATGAAAGGTATGAGGGGATTGGGTGGTTTTAAAATGCCTTTTTAATTAGGCGTTTCCCGGATAATTTACCGATTACTAATATAGAACTAAATGCTTGAAAGGTGGTGAGAAAATGGCAGTTAAAATGCGTCTAAAGAGAATTGGTGCGAAGAAAAAACCTTTTTACAGAATAATTATTGCAGATGCAAGAGCACCAAGAGATGGAAGATTTATCGATCAAGTTGGGACATATAATCCTCTTGCAGATCCTGTCGAAGTTAAGTTTGATGAGGAAAAAGCAAAAGATTGGCTAAAAAAAGGAGTTCAACCCACTGATACAGTTAAAAGACTTCTTAAAAATGCTGGTATTACTGACTAATATTATAACAACTTCATTCTACTTTTAAGGCTAATACAGTGTTAATAAATGGAGGGTTAAGAATGAAAGAACTTTTAGAGAATATTGCCAGATCACTTGTTGACAATCCTGAAGAAGTATCGGTAAGGGAAGTAGAGGGAGAAAAATCCCTTATCCTTGAATTGAGGGTTGCAGAAGATGATATGGGTAAGGTAATAGGAAAGCAGGGGCGTATAGCTAAAGCTATTCGTACAGTAATGAAGGCAGCAGCTATGCGCAATAACAAACATGTTGTTGTTGAAATACTACAATAGTTTTGACTTATATTAAAACTAGAACATAAAAATGCTATCTTAAAATTACATAGTTAATTTTAAGGTAGCATTTTTTATTTGTATTAATATGACTTTAATTGATTTTTTGTTAAAAAACTTTTTTTCAGGGAATATAAGATAATAAGATTGGTTCTATAATTTTTGTTAACATATTGATAAAAAACTTATGTTATGAAACCATGAAACAATATAAAGGAGAGATAATTATGGGTAATGTTTTAGATTTGACAAAGGATAATTTTGACAAAGAAGTGCTACAATCAGACAAGCCTGTATTGGTAGACTTTTGGGCGGCATGGTGTGGTCCATGTAGAATGGTTGCACCAATCATTGAACAGGTCGCAGAAGAGTTTCAAGGGAAAGCAAAAGTTGCCAAGATTAATGTTGATGAACAAAGCGAATTAGCTCAACAATATAGAATTATGAGTATTCCTACACTCATTGTATTCAAAGATGGGAAGATAGCTGAAAGCGTTGTAGGAGCTAAATCGAAGAATGACCTTTCCAATATGTTAAATAAATATATTTAAGAAAAAAGCCGGAGCATAAAACCTCCGGTTTTTTCATGCTATTCTTTTGACATGTATAATATGAAAGATATATAATTTATATAAATTATGACAGGATATTAAAACATATTGACAAGTTAAATATTCTGAACTTCGCTGTGTAATATATTGCTCAATGTTATAATATGGTACTCGTTTAAATAAGCATGTCCATATTACACAGCTAACTGTAATTACTGATACACCGCAAAAGACGTTGATGTATGGATATATTAAATATTTTATAATAGCAGTATTTTTCCAGGAGGTATAAGTGTGGGATACACAATAGAAAATGTAACTGTAATAACTTGGGATGACGAACTAAAGATAACAAAAAACGCAACTGTAAAAACCGATGGGAGCAAGATTTCATACGTTGGAAGCAAAGCAGACGACATAAATGAGTCAATAACAGATATTAGAATAGATGGTACAGGTAAAGTATTGATTCCCGGATTTGTAAATGCTCATACACATATTCCTATGACATTACTTCGAAGTTATGCCGATGATCTAAATCTACAAACATGGCTATTNGATCACATTTTCAAAATAGAGGATAAACTCAATGATGATGATGTTTATTGGGGCACTCAACTTGGAATGCTGGAGATGATAGCAGGTGGAACTACATGTTTTTGTGACATGTATTATTTTGTAGACAAGATTGCTAATGCAACTTCTGAATCGGGAATGCGTGCATTACTGTCACGTGGTCTTACGAATGATTCGGATATTGATGACTACAGTGATGATTATAGGATAAAAGAAGCTATTGATACATTTACACAGTGGAACGGGGCTGATAATAACCGTATTAGGGTTTCTTTTGCTCCCCATGCCATATACACTTGTGCACCCAATTATATAAGGGCAATACGTGATACAGCACAAAAGCTTGGTGCTTACATTCATGTTCATNTTGATGAAACTATGAAAGAGCACAATGATTCTCTCAGCCAGTATNGGATGACACCCGTGCAGCATCTTAATTCAATAGGTCTTTTTGATCTGCCCACCATAGCAGCACATTGTGTTCATGTAACAGATGAGGATATGGATATAATGAAGGAGAAAAATGTGTCATTTGTTCATAACCCAGGAAGTAATCTCAAACTGGGAAGTGGAATAGCTCCTGTGCCTAAGGCATTGCAAAAAGGATTGAATGTTGCGTTAGGCACAGATGGAGCCTCCAGCAACAATAACCTGAATATGTGGGAGGAGATGAATTTGGCAGCCCTTATTCATAAAGGTGTAACAATGGATCCTCTGGCAGTAAAGGCAGAAGAAGCATTCAAAATGGCTACAGTCAATGGAGCAAGAGCGCTNGGGTTTAATACANTAGGACAAATAAAGCAAGGNTTTAATGCCGATATGGTTCTAATAGATATATCAAAACCTCATTATTTTCCTGAGCACAATTTAGTATCCAATTTGTCGTATTCTGCTCAAGCATCTGATGTTGAGACTGTATTTGTTGATGGTAAAATTCTTTATGATAAAGGAGAGTATAAAACCCTCGACAAAGAAAAGATCTATTATAATATAAAACGTGTATATAAAAGACTTTTTTTAACATAACAATAGAGCGTCCATCACAGCAAAAACACATACAGCAAATTCAATTCTATAATGTTTCAGGATTTTTAGGATCAACTATAATTGTTTTATGATTAACATATATAACCATCCCGGGCTTTGCTCCGGATGGTTTTTTTACATATTTTACTCTTGTATAATCAACTTGTACTTTTGATGAATTACGAGCTTTACTAAACCATGCAGCAAGTGATGCCGCTTCTATAAGTGATTTCTCGGAGATATCACCTGTCGTGCGAACAATAACATGGGAACCTGGAATATCTTTTGTGTGAAACCACATATCATTAGGGTGAGCAATTTTCATTGTCAGCTCATCATTTTGTACATTATTTCTACCAACCAATATTTGGTATCCCTCTGAGGATGTAAAAGACAGGGGAGTAAGTTTTACAGTGTTTTTCTTTCGTTTGTAAGTCTTTCGTAAATAACCCTGTTCTTTAAGTTCTTCGCGTATTTCCTCCACACTCTCAGGAGAATTGGCTTCATCAAGATTATATAAAACACTTTCCAAGTAATCCAACTCTTTTTTGGTTANATTTAGCTGTTCTTGAGCATATGCGTATGCATTTTTTCCTTTATTGTATTTCTTAAAATAGCGTTGGGCATTTTGTTGTGGTGTTAGATTTTCATCTAACTCAATTGTTAAAAAGTTCTCTTCAGTATCATAATAGTTTTGAAGCTTACAATGCTTCATACCCTTTTTAAGAGCATAGATATTAGCAGTTATTAATTCTCCATATAATCTTAGTGTGTCATTACTTGAGTTTTCTTCTAGTGTTGTCACATGGATACTAATTTTCCTCTCGCATCTTTCAATGTTTTGTTTTACTAATTTAATTAAATCATTACTTTTTGTTTTAATCTGTTGCCTTTTTGCGCTCAACTTATAAAAACTATCTATTGCATGACTTAAGTTGTTGTATTTCTCATAATTTACATATTGTGTTAATTCGAAAGCATGAAAATCTACTACTTTTCTTGAGTTATTGTCAATTACGATGCAAGGTGAGTAATCGTTATTATTTAAGTGAATAATCATATCTTTTAATACTTGTGCTATTGCCAAGTAACCAATAGAGTCAATATTGCTTGTATTACTATCAGGGTCAACTCCTGCTCTAATACATACTTCTCTACACAATACCGGACTAAAACCTTTGATTTCGCTTAATATAGCTTTAGAAACAGAACCAGTACGATTTTTAATAGAGAGAATAAAACTATCAATATCTAATTGGGTAATAGGTGTTTTATCTTGGGCAGGTGGTAGAATATATTCTCTTGCAGGCATTATTTCCCGTACTCTGTTCACACCTTGGTCAACATGTTTTATCGAATCAATAATTTTGCCACTATTATTGACCAGAATAATGTTGCTATGGCGTCCCATTGTTTCTATAATAACTTTTTTTATGCTTCTATCTCCTAGTTCATCCGAGCTTTCTACATATAGATTGATAATTCTTTCAAAACCATCACATTCAACTTTATTAATAGTTCCTCCATTTAAGTGCTTTCTTAATAACATACAAAACATAGGAGGGGATGAGGGATTATCTAAATCAAGTTCTGTTAAATGAATTCTTGCAGAATTTGCGTTGCAGCTTAACAGGAGTTTAAGGTTTTCATTATTTGCACGTATGTGGAAAATAAGGGTATCTCTTTCGGGTTGATATATCTTAAAAATACGCCCACCACTTAATTTATCATCTAGTTCATTTGCAACAGCTGTTGCTACAATTCCGTCAAAGGGCATAAGTTTCACTCCATTTCCTTACAGATTGCTTCAATGTAGTTGGTTGATAGAGTTACATTTTAGCATAAATCAAGTTCAAGTTAAATGGTTGCATGTATTTGGGAAAAATAATAATGGAATTTGCAAAAATGGAGATGAAGCTAGGAAATATTACAATATTATTAATTTTATTTTACAAAAATATCATCCTGTGATATAATCACATCCGTACAGAAAATACGCTAATGTTATACATCATATCTCATACTAATTTATAGGATTGAAATGATTTTATCTTGATTTGAAGGGGGAAATCATTTATGTCAATTAAAAAACGTTCTGTATCCATATGGGTACTGTTAATCTCGATTTTTCTATTTATTATTATTAACAATACATATTTTTTACATTGATAATTTTGGAGGAAGGGAGCAATGCTCTCTTTTTTTATTTAGCCCATTGTAATGAAACCTTATGTAATGTAATCTATATGATAATTACTGTACAATTTGCAACTACATGTGATTACAAATATTGAACCAATGCTTTTGCGATATACTTAAAATATTTAATATAGCATAGGTTAATAATTGATATTAACTTATTCACATGGTATTATTTTAGTAAAAAGGAACTTTGAAGTAATTTCTTGTGGAGGTTTAATATGTCAAAGGACAGGTATGGAAATTATCAACGCACAAACATAGACAAAATGCCGCTAATTATTCTGCTTGTATTACTTATAGCTATAATACTGATGGATTATTTATTAAAGTGGAACTTAAACTGGGTGGATTATACCATTATTGGAGTTGTATTTTTCAGTGCATTTGTCGGCTATTTAAGAGGGCTTATACGTGCTGTTTTTAGCCTTGCAGGATATATTATTGCAATTATATGTGCAGTTTTATTTTCAGAACCATTATCTGTTCTTATTATGGAGAAAACAAATATTAGTGAAGCAGTTGTCAAGGCTTTACAGGATGCTTATTCGAATTTTACTGTTCCTGCTTTTAGTCAGACAGTTGATTTTTCAGTATTTGACAATTCTAGTCAGCTTCTAGAAAACTACCCTGTATTTAAACAGTTTCTAAATGAGAATATGATATTCACACATTTGTTTGAAAGCGCTAAGCCCTTAGAGTCTGCCACAGTTGCCTTAGAATCTGTAGTTACATCAATAACTGATTTAATAGTTTTTTCAGTTCTTAAAGTAGTTTCTATAATTGTTGTGTTTATTGTTGTTAAGCTAATAGTTACAGTTATCGGAAGGATTATTAATTCATTAATATCTTATAGCGATCTCCTAAGTACAACAAATAAAACAATAGGTTTGGCATTAGGATTAGTAATTGGTAGCATTGTAATATATATTGCTGTGTCTTATGTGATACCTTTTATGGGCTCTTTGAGTATTGTTAATATACCACAGGAGTACACTGAATCCATAATCTTAAAGTATATTTTCACATCTGAGTTTATCGTATAGTAAGTGGCGAGCGATGATTTTGTCAAACTTATGAAATAGTATTTCACTTCATTTATCCGTCTATTTTACCGATAGAAAATATAGGTCATAATATTTAAAACTATTAATGGCTTTTGTGATGTAGCCTCAATAAAAGTTAGTTGTGTAATAGGTGGTGTAAAACATCGCAAAAAGCCATATCGGGGGACGGGTGATTTTTTGAGATTCATTAAATTTAAGTTTTTGCTTCTTATTATAGCTATTTTTATGATGTCAATTACTCCTTTTAGTACTATCGCAGTTAATGGTGACTTGAATTATAAGTTAGTTCATGTGTTTTCTACAGATATTCAAAATAGAACAATACATGCTGACATTCTACTTGATCTACCTTATTCCGATATTAGTTTATTAAATGCTAAAGATATTCATAATATAAAGCGCCTTGGTGTATACGAAGATATGGGCGTTAGCGATGATTGCGTAATATATATTGATAACGCTCTCAAAACATTTAGTGACATTGAACAAGACACTTTTATGCTCATTTCAGTAAGTAATAGTGTTATAACAAGGATGGAAAGCGTTAATAGAGTTTTGTTCCAAGAAGGCGGAATTTATAGCGGAATTCTTGAAGAAAATAACCCTGTATTAGGATATGTAACTCTTTACTTTCCTGATGGTTCAGGAACATCTCCTAATTTAGCAGCAGCTCTATCTAACTACAGAACCTATTCTTATCAAAATATTGATGAGGTTACAGTATATAAAAATGGTGCGCTAGCCGATATAGAGCAATTAAATCCTGGTGATAGCGTCTTTATACAACTCGATGATGCTGGAAACATGGTAAAAATAAGTGGTACTGATAACTATTATCCAGTTTATGGTCGTGTAAGAACAAAGGGCAATAGGATGCTTCAAATAGAGAAAGAGGACAGAAGCTTCATACAAATACATATTCCTTCTAATACTCCCATTTTTCAAAATAGAAGAAGGGTTTCATGGAACGAGATTAAACAAGGTGATGATGTACGTATATTACTCCAAACAAGCAAAAATCAAACTGTTATCGGGCAGGTAACTATAGCCAAAAGAGAGGTTGAAGTAGATAACATATATAAAGCAAATCTTTATAGTTTTAATAGATTTACCAATAGTATTATGGTTACGGGTATGCAACAGTTTAAGAATGGTGTCTGGAATACAATAGATATACGTGGTGCCAGAAAACTGACAATTAACGATAATTATAACCCTGATATTCCAAGAGGCGCATTTGGAACTGTATACATGGCTACAGGCAAGAATGTTACAGGTAATGATACAGTAGTTAGACTTGTAATGGAAAATAACGCCTTAGGCACGGGAGTGATGCATGATACAATAATTGACGCAGATTCTGGACGGAGCAAACTAATACTAATGAACAGAAATCTGCCAGTTTCATTCGATGAAAGTTCTCTTATTTTAAAAGATGGGAAATTGATTAATCCTATTCAGGTTCATAATAATGATATTGCATATATAGCTACTAGTAATATGATCGATGGTTCGGTTAAGGCTAATGTGATTTGTATTCAAGAACCTGTGACGAATACTGGATTTTCTCTAATTCGTGGGCGAATATCAAATATTGACTGGTGCAACAGTATGACAGTTGAATCATTCTCAGAGTTCAACTATCCTAATTGGGAATTTAATAATATTCGCAAAACACTTACATTGGATCCATTAGCAACCCGCGTGTTTGATGATGGTGGAAGGATAGATTTACTTGATTTTGACGATGTAGGAGATCGAAGCTTTAAAAACAGATCGGTTTATATTCTTGTACAAAATGGTAGCGCAATGCTTGTTAGCACAGCGCCATATGGTGACGTAATATGCAAAGGAAGAGTTTCAGAGTTAGTTGGTGTTCAGAAAGATTCCTTCAACCATATAGTTACACCTGCTACAACTCTGATTGTAAAAGATGGAAATCGATATAATGACGAACTTTCGGTTTGGGAATCTGAAACAGAAATGCAGTTTTCATTATCTGCCAACACTGTTTTTATTAAAAACGGTGAAATTGTGGATGCTTCAAAGATAGAAAAGAGCGATAACATAACCGTAATTAAGTCTGAGTTTGGAGACAACGCTTTTGTGATATTTGCAGAATCATATTAGAATATGGGGGATTTCATGAGTAAAACATTCACAACAAAAAAAATATTATCACTTATTTTACTTATTTTCATATTAGCAAAGCCTATAACTTCATTCGCCTATATGGGTTCAATGGGATATGAAGGCGGCATTTCTGCAGCTGATCCATTTGAAAAAAACACTTATGTTTATCGTGAGGTTTGTTTTTTATCAGGAACCCCAATAGTCCTTGAAGGCGAAATGACTGTTAAAAAAAGCGTTAAAAATGAATTAATAAGTACAACCTATACATATAATTTATCAAATGTTGAACATGATGCAACAATAACCAGAGTTATTGTCATTAATACATATACAGAGACTTCTGAAAATGGTCAAACACGTGAAAAAAGTGAAGTTGTAGGCAGACCTACCGAAATAGTCAGAATTGGGTCAACAACATATGTACTTAACAACTATGAGTTTACACGTTCTGGTATTACAGATAAACAACCTGCTGTTTACTACAATGTTGGTGAATACATGCTTAAGAAAATCTACAGTATAAATAATAACGGTGGAAATGTTACTGTTGAGATGACAGGCACACAGTATGGATATGATCAGTATTGGAGTTCAGCAAAATCAGGTATGGTAGATGTATATATTTATTCAAAATCCGATCCAGCGAGTTCAACGAATGAGTGGGGAGGATTTGCAGAAGTATTTGTATCGAATGTGTCTAAAAAAGGATTCCAGTATATCGAAAATCAACCATTTCAGATAAGCTTTGAGGGCGGTTATGTTGAAAAAGACTGGGAAGAGGGCGTATTAGAATATAATGCACAGTTACCTGAATTCGACATGAACAAAAATCCAACTGGAGTTTTGAAAAACTACNATGAAAAAATGGGAATTGAACCTAAGCCAACAATGACNAGGTTGATGGTGCCGGATTTAAAGCATTTAGAAGGCCATTGGGCAGAAGAATCAGCAAAGATTCTATACAGTTTGGGTGTAATTCCAGGTACNGGTGAGGATTTCAATCCTGAACAATATATTACGCGTAGTGAGTTTACCGTTATGTTGGTAAGAGCTTTAAAGGATATTCCTGAAGATCCTGATCTTATAACCAGACAGAGGACAACTACTACAAACCGTTCACGTTCAAAAGAACCTGAAATATCTCCATTTTTAGATATTAAAATAGGCGATACATTCTATGCCGATATAAAAACTGCAAATGATCGAGGTATTATTACAGGGACAGGAAATTCATATTTTTCGCCGGAGCGACATATAACTTCTTCAGAAGTTGTTACCATGATAATTCGAGCACTTGGCCTTGAAGGTCTATCTTCATATCCAAATGCAATAACTCCCTTTGTTGATAACGATGATATCCCAGCCTACGCAAGAAATTCTGTTGATGTTGCTTACCGTATAGGTTTAGTTTCAGGAGATAGTAGAGGCTATTTTCGCCCCAATGAGAAATTAACATATCAGAAAGCCGCTGTTCTTTTATGCGACCTTATTGAATATATGGGAGAGGATTTGGTAAAGGATTACCGTGAAAGATTTTTGAGTTACTAAATTATTGCATGTAATAAGTAACAGTGTTAAAATTGGAACAGAAAGTAGGTTAAACATGCATAAATTGAAGAAGTTTTGTTTAAATTTATTATTTATTGTCATTTTATCGACCATATTTGTAGTACCCGCTAATGCAGCTGAAGAAGGCTATTNTGATTATATTAACAGTGTTTTTGAAATGGTTCAGGACAGGTATTATGAAGATGTGCCTGAGGAAGAGTTGCTTAAGGGAGCTTTGCGCGGAATATTCGATTCTATGGATGACTATACAGTCTTTTACGATTTAGATGAGGCAGACGCATTTTTTAACTCTGTTGAAGCTAATTATCAGGGTATTGGTGTAGAGCTCATGGAAGTGACTGAAGGCGCACTTGTTACCCGTGTTTTTTCAGACTCGCCTGCTGAAGGTGCAGGTATTGTAGCTAATGACATTATTGTTAGTGTTGATGATAAGGATGTGCAGGGTTTTTCAATTCAAGACATTGCAAATCTTATTAAAGGTGAGATAGGTTCTTTTGTTAAGTTAGGGGTTGTTAGGAAAAATTCCGCCGATATATTAGTTTTCAATATTGAAAGAGCCGTTGTTAACATAAGTCCTGTTACTTGGTGGGTCACTAATGACATTATGTATATTAAACTAGACTCATTTAGTAGTAAAAGTTCTAATTTTNTTAAACAAGCATTAGAGGAAGCTGATAACAGAAGCATTAAGAAAATAATTCTTGATCTTCGCAACAATTTAGGTGGAGAGGTAGGCCAAGCAGTTGAGATTGCAAGGCAATTGGTACATGAAGGAATAATTACCACACTTGACTTTAAATCTGAGGAAACAGCTGATGTAGTTTATAAATCATATAATGAAAATCCTAAGTACTTAACTGCAGTACTTGTAAACAATAATTCTGCGAGTGCATCAGAAATCCTTGCAAGTGCCATCCAGGACTCAAGAGATGGTTTTTTAGTTGGAGCTCAAACCTATGGTAAGGGTGTTTTTCAAAATGTATTTCCTATTTTGAAACCCAGCGCATATGAGAGATATAAAGCCAAATATGGTAAAGATATTGTGGATGGTTATGAGTGGATGCAAAAGCACGATGTTCAAATTTATCAAGCAGACCTGATTGGTTGGACAAAGATAACAACAGGCCATTACCTTACCCGAAATGGTAAAATGATACATGGTATAGGATTGACACCTGACTTTGCTGTTGAGGATTATGAACTCGTTGCGGGATTGGATATTAATGCAATAAAACCGCTGAGTTCATCAGCTACTGTTGAATTGAATGGCGTGGGTAATGATGTTTACAATGCAGAAAGAATATTAAAAATCAAAGGATATGAAATTGAAAATATAGATAATATTTTGGATGAAAAGACATGTGATGAACTTCAAAAATATCAGCATGAAAAAGGTATTTCAGTAACTGGTACATTGGATGAGGAAACAAAAAACCATTTAAATGTTGAACTCCAACAACTACGTATAGAAATAGATCGTCCCTATGCAAAGGCTATTGAGCTTTTAGATTTATTAAAGAGATAAAAAAATACCGAGGTACAAATGACAAAAGAGAAAACAATAAATCATACTCGTACGGGATTAAAAGTAATCTTATTATTTGGTTTGATAGCGATTGTGTTTTTATCTGTCTTAATTTCAATAAATAAAGATGTTACAATCAACTGGGAGTCTTTTAATCCCCAAGTACTAATGGAACAATTACATACAGTTGAAGCAGAAGAAAAAGGCGGTACTTTCAGTCTTGAAAACCTTGATGTTGTCCATACTGCTCAATACCAAGGCAATTTACTTGTGCTTACTAACAGCGACATACGGCTGCAGAGTATTAATGGAGAAGAGTTATGGTATTATACTCATGATATAAGACAGCCTGTTGTTACTCTAAATGATAAGTGGATTCTTATCTATGAGAAAAATGGCAAGTCATATATGATAATAGAAAACGGTAGAGTTATACTAAAAGATAAGGTAGAAGAAGAAATCGCCTTTGGTAAGCCAACGGATAAATACGTATTGTTTATCACTGTGAGCAGTAAGGGATATAAAAGAACCATAAATTTTATTGCTCCAGAAACTGGAATAGAGCTTGGTGCGCTGTATATTGATGATTTCTTTCCCTATTACGCAAAATCTTTTAGCAATGATAGGTATTTAATTTTTTATGGTCTTGGAACTAATTCGACAAGTGTTTCTTCAATAATTAGAGTTTATGATAGCAATTCTCTAACAAAGCCCATAGCAAATGCTGAAATAGAGGGTTTGTTTCCTGTAATTTATGAGAATAGTAAAAACACTATGCTTGCAGGGGAGAACATGGTTTTTTGCTATGATACCAACTTGGATATGGTTTATTCTCATAAATTTCAAACTAGAATTGCAGCAGCAGGTTTGTTTCAAGACAATGGTTTTATTGTAGCTGTAAACGAAGAAAAGAATATAGTGTATTTTCACAATTCAAAAGGTGAAGAAATCGCAAAACAAACTATAGATAATAGCATACAAAAGATTATTGTTTATAATGATATGGCAGCAGTAGTATGTGGCTCAGAAGTATTATTCTATAATTCTTCAGGAAAGTTCATTAATAGCACATCCTTACCTGGTGTTAGCATTGATGTCCATTTTCTAAACAATACGGAAGCTTTTCTCGTAACTGAGAATGAGGCTCTTCTTTACAGTATTCAATGAAAAAAGTATACTTACTAAGGTACAAATGTGTCCATGGCTCAGCTAAAATAGGTATATAATTATTTGTTTTGCTAATTCATGGACCATGTTTTGATAATTTTTTATTAGCAATGTTATTATATTCTAAGTAATATTTTGTGGTAAGGTGTAATTATGGTATTAACGGTAACTTTGAATCCAGCTATAGATAAGACAGTTTATGTAGATAAGCTTGAATTTGGAGAGCTTAATAGAATAAAATCAGTACGGTTAGATCCTGGAGGAAAAGGTATAAATGTATCAAAAGCTCTATCTACTTACGGGATAGAGCAAAAAGCCACTGGAATATTAGCCGGCATGAATGGAAGAGTTCTTCTTTCTTTACTTGAAAGGTATGACTTCAAATCTGATTTTTTAGTGGTAGAGGGAGAGACTCGTACAAACTTAAAAATCCATGACTCTAATACCAATTTAATTACAGAACTAAATGAAATAGGGCCATTTATTCAAACAGACAATGTTAATATGATCAAAAAACATATAAAACATCATTTGAATAATTGTGAATTAATGATTTTGTCTGGCAGTTTCCCTACAGGTATTCCAAGTGATTTTTATGCAACATGCATTGAAATGGCCTCTTCAATGAATGTCCGCACTATTTTAGATGCTGATGGAGAAGCATTAAAACTGGGTTGCAGTGCATTTCCATTTGCGATAAAACCAAACCTTAAAGAATTGGAGTGTTTATCAGGCAAAGCATTAAAAAATTACTCTGAAATATTAGATGAGATAAATCTATTACAAAAAACAGGAATCGAACTAATCCTCGTTTCACTTGGTAAAGATGGTTCCATACTAAGCTACAAAAACAAAACATTTCATGCGTTAACACCTTCTGTTAAGGTAAAATCTACAGTTGGAGCAGGGGACTCGATGGTAGCTGCGTTGGCATATTGTATATTAAATGATTTTGACGCCGAGAAAACAGCTAAAATTACATGTGCAGCAGGTTATCTGACCACAGAACTTGACGGCTCTGATATGGTAGATTGGAAGAATATCAAAGAAGTTTATAAAGATGTTAAGATAAAAGAGATTATCTAGACATTAGAATTATATAAAAATAAAAGAAAAGAGGAGATGAAAAATATTGTATCCTTTTAAGTTTGTACCTGTATATAAGGATTATATTTGGGGGGGCAGAAGCCTAATAAAGTTTGGAAAAGATTTGGATGAAGGAAAAACGGCAGAGAGTTGGGAGTTATCTTGTCATCCAGATGGGGTGAGTATTATTAATAATGGAAAATATAAAGGTAATACTCTTATCTCCATGCTGGATACTTACAGTAATGAAATAGCTGGAGATTTACCAGAATCAAAAAGTACAAGCTTTCCATTACTAATAAAATTAATAGATGCAAATGACAAACTTTCTGTACAGGTTCACCCTGATGACGAATTTGCACAAATACATGAGGGGGAGTTAGGTAAAAATGAAATGTGGTATATTCTTGACGCAAAGCCTGACGCCAAACTTATATACGGATTAAAACCTGGTGTTACAAGAGAAGTGTTTGAAAATGCTGTGAAGGAGAACAGCCTTCAAGATTGCTTAAACTATATAGAGGTTAAAGCTGGCGATTTCATTAATATTCCCGCTGGTATGGTTCATGCTATTGGAGAGGGTATCGTATTAGCAGAAATCCAGCAAAATTCTAACACTACATACAGAATATATGATTATGACAGAAAAGATTCAAAGGGAAATACCAGGCCTTTACATTTAGAAAAGGCACTGCAAGTTATTAATTTTCAAGGGAATAATTCAAATTTGTTATATAAAGGTCTAGAGTATAAAACATCGATTGAAGCTTCCTTAAAGATGCTTGTTGCGAATAAATATTTCTGTGTTGAAGAATACAGAGTCTTTAGTTATGTTGAGCAAAATACAAATCACACTCAATTTCATGCTTATGTATGTATTGAAGGTCAAGGAAATATAACATATGATGACGGATATGTAAGTTTAGCGAAGGGCGAGACTGTTTTAGTACCTGCTTCAATAGGAAAGTACCGGATAGAAGGAGAAGTCGTACTTCTAAAGACTTATGTACCTGATCTTGAAAAAGATGTATTCGCAAGATTGATGAGTTTAGGGTACACAAAGCAGGCGATAATGGATAATGTTGGAGGTTTATGTAAATACTAATAACATATTAATTTATGAAAAATAAATAGAAAAAAGTTAGTGAATAGTGCGTCAGATAAACAAGATTTTTTATTCAAAATCGTTGCTATTTGTTTATTATTAAGATATAATGATGAACTGAAAGGCTTAGCTGATAAGCCTAATCTAAAATTTGTTTATCTGACNATAATATGTTACTACATAAGTCAGGTCAGTNAATTATAAATTTATAATTTTTTACCGTAACTTATGTTGTGGTAATTTTTTATGTTTTTGTAAGACAAAGTTTACTTTTACGAGGTGGATTTATGGAACAAATTAGGCAAATCTTTTCTGGTGTTTTCATGTTTAGATGGGAGTACCTGGTTATGTATGCAATAGGCGGCATACTTATTTATCTGGCGATAAAAAAAGACTACGAGCCCATGCTCTTGCTTCCAATTGGTTTTGGAGCTATAATCGTCAACTTACCGTTGAAATCCATATGGCAGTACGAACCTGAATTTGATGAAGCCGTTACTAATATTGTGAATCAATTTCCAGTAATGCAGAAATACTTTGCTGAGAATGCGAACTATATTTTTGAAAATGGCCAAGCATTCAAAGTTGAGCCCGGTGTAATGCAAATACTTTTTAATTCAGGAATTTTAACAGAGTTGTTTCCATGTCTAATATTTGTAGCTGTTGGTGCGATGATTGACTTTTCACCACTTTTAAAGCAACCAAAAATGATTTTCTTCGGTGCAGCTGCACAGTTTGGAATCTTTTTTACAATAATAGTTGCTCTTTTACTAGGTCAAGCATTCCCCAATTTAGGCTTCGACCTAAAAACATCTGCAGCAATCGGTATTATTGGTGCTGCTGATGGACCAACATCAATATTCGTTGCGTCCAAATTTGCAAGAAAATTGATTGGTCCAATTTCTGTTGCGGCATATTCATATATGTCACTTGTACCAATCATTCAACCGCCAGTTATTAAAGCGCTTACAACTGAAAACGAACGCAAAATTAGAATGGATTACCAGGATGTTCAAGTCTCTAAAATGGTAAAGATACTATTCCCAGTTCTTATTACTATTATTTCGGGTATTATCGCTCCAAGCAGCGTTGCACTTGTAGGCTTATTAATGTTTGGTAACCTTATTAGAGAATGTGGAGTTCTTGAAAAACTTTCTGTTGCAGCACAAAATGAGCTTTCCAATCTTGTTACATTACTCCTTGGAATAACAATAGGTTCAACAATGTATTATGAAACATTTTTATCCCCTGCAACGTTAATGATACTGCTATTAGGTCTTGTTGCATTTATATTTGATACAGCAGGTGGTGTACTTCTAGCCAAATTTATGAATCTATTCTCTAAAGAGAAAATCAATCCAATGATCGGTGCTGCTGGAATTTCAGCATTTCCAATGTCATCGAGAATAGTTCAGAAAATGGCTACAAAAGAAGATCCAAGTAACTTTATTTTGATGCAAGCAGCTGGAGCTAATACAGCAGGGCAGTTAGGTTCTATCATAGCAGGTGGTATGGTACTTGCTCTTGTACCATGGCTATTAACATTATAAGGGGTGGATTAGATGACAGATCTATATAGAGGCTTTCTACTCATGATATATGGTCTTGTAGGAGTTTTTTCAGTATTAATACTTTTTTATCTTATGATAAAAGGACTTATGAAGTTTTTTCCTCAGTCCAATAACAAGAGTGAATAAGCTTAGGAATTAGTTACAAATATTGTAGTGAAGGAGTTCAGCTAACAGCTTTACTATGTTCAATAATGATAATTTCTTAAAATAAGAGGGCGACTATTGTCGCCCTTTTTTGAGAATTCAAAGAAGCTCACTCTGTTTCAATAAACTTTGTGTTAGGTATTTAACTATACTAACTTTAACGTGAAATTACTCTAAATACATAGCCCTGGCATTCACTAACCTAGAGTTACTGAAAAATCACCTAGATAGTTGACTGGCTTTATCAATGTTCCAAATTCTTCATAGGACAGATCAAAGTTAGAGCTTATTTTCACATCATGAATATTTCTTAGTAACAGTTTCCAGGGTTTATCTTTTCCTTTAGCACTAATGTAAAGTGTTTCTCCATTGTTTTTGATGGTTAATTCTAAATCCACATCACCTTGTTGATTGTAAGCAACTGATTTTGTGCTGCAACCATCCTGGAGTTCAAAAAGGTGAAATGTTACATCTAAGGCGTAATCATAATCAGGCTTATAATTATTGTTACCGATGGCAATTAAGCTATTTGGTCGAACAAGCAATGGTAGAGAAAAGTAATCATGATATTCTTCACTCCATCTGCCGCCCTTGAGTTTTTCATTAGTTTGCAGGTTGGTCCACATACCATTTGGGATGTAATACTTTACTATACTGTTTTCAGAAAATATAGGTGCAACTAAAATACTTTCACCAAGCATATATTGTCTATCCAAATAATCACAAGTAGGATCATCGGTGAATTCTAAGACCATTGCTCGCATTACAGGAATTCCNTTAGTTGAAGCTTCNCATGCTGACGCGAAAATATATGGCATAAGCCGGCATTTCAGCTTAGTAAAATGGCTTAGAACTTGTGATGATTCATCATCGAAGAGCCAGGGAACACGATAGGACTCACTCCCGTGGAGTCTGCTGTGTGTCGAAAGNAGCCCAAAAGCTATCCATCTTTTATACAAATCCGGGGTTGCTGTTTTTTCAAAACCACCTATATCATGGCTCCAAAACGCAAATCCCGACATGCATAGAGAAAGACCACCGCGAAGGGATTCTGCCATCGATGGATAATTTGCAGTGCAGTCGCCTCCCCAATGAACAGGAAATTGTTGTCCACCTGCGGTTGCGGAACGAGCAAAAACAACGGCTTCTCGTTCACCACATTCTTTAAGTAATAAATCAAAAACTGTTTTATTATATAGATGAGTATAATAATTATGCATTCTTTCAGGACAAGACCCGTCAAAGTATACTACATCGGTGGGAATTCTTTCACCAAAATCAGTCTTAAAACAGTCAACTCCATCATCAAGCAGCTGTTTTAACTTTGTCTGATACCATTTACATGCGTCAGGATTTGTAAAGTCTACAAGTGCCATCCCAGCCTGCCACATATCCCATTGCCAAACATCTCCTGCTTCATTTTTAAGAAGGTATCCTTTNTCCATNCCTTCATCAAATAGAGAGGATTTTTGAGCTATATATGGGTTTATCCACGCACATATTTTTAAACCTCTTGCTTTCAGGCGNGAAAGCATAGCCTTAGGATCTGGAAAAACACTGGGATCCCATGTGAAGTCGCACCATTGNAACTCCTTCATCCAAAAACAGTCGAAATGGAAAACATGTAAGGGAACATCACGCTGGGCCATGCCGTCAATAAAGCTTGTAACTGTTTTCTCATCATAATTTGTTGTAAATGAGGTTGATAGCCACAGTCCAAATGACCAAGCAGGAGGCAGGTGTGGTTTACCGGTAAGAGTAGTAAAATTCTGCAGAACATCCTTCATACAGTCTCCGCCTATAATGAAGTATTCAAGATATTCGCCTTCTACACTGAACTGCACTCTTGATACAACTTCTGAGCCTAATTCAAAGGATACACATTCTGGATGATTTACAAACACGCCATATCCCTTATTTGATATGTAGAAAGGAATATTCTTATATGCTTGTTCACTACTTGTTCCACCATCTTCATTCCAAATGTCCACTGTCTGACCATTTTTTACAAATGGTGTGAATCGCTCTCCTAAACCATAAACACATTCGCCAACGTCTAATGTTAGCTGTTCGCGTACATAAGTAGAGCCATCATCAGATATCAAATATCCTGTTCCTTTTCCAATACTACCCGTAATGTATTCATCATTATAAGTAAATTCAGTTCTCCAATGCTCTTTGCTTATATTTACAGATAGTTTACCGCTTGATAATGAAATATGCTCATCGGTGGATTTAATGTTAAGATTCGTGTTGTGAGAAGTGTTTAGAATAAACTCTGGTTTTTTGCGTCTCTGCCCCTTAAAATGAAAAATTTTCACCCTTATAACGTCCGGCATAGGTGATGAGTACTCAACAGTAATCATGGGAAGGTTTAAAGTGTCTCCACGGTGTAAGCATTTTTTAGTCGGAGCATATACTGTTAGTTTTTTTTCTGAAGAATCCATATCCCGTACTTCAGCTGGACTAAAAAGCGTAAATCCTTTTTTGAGATTCCAATAGCCATCACTAAACTTCAATGTAGCACCTCCTACTTAATTAAAATACTATTTTAAGTCCTTATAAATGAACACTAGTTAATTGATAAAAATGTTGGGTTGGTTTTAGTTTTCATAGTGGCACATCTAATATGCTTTTGTCAATTTATGTATTGCGAATTTCTTCTAAATACACTATAAATAAAAGTATAATGATTAAATTCGTAAAATTCTTGCGATATTTTTATTAATAATACAAGGATTTTGATATTTGGTGACTTTATGGATGTTAAATTACTAAAAGAAAACAGGGTTCATGGCGATTTTCAATTCCCATTCGGGTATTATTCTATGAAATATGACAATCCATCACAAATGCTTGATTGTCATTGGCATGATGAGTTCGAGTTTTTGCTGATGACTTCTGGATGCGCAGTTTTTAGAGTGGGAGATTTAAAATATGATATAGCAAAGGGGCAAGCACTATTTATAAAAAGTGGTGAAATACATAGTGCATATTCAAATAAAGGCTCGTGGGGTTTTTCAGCCATTGTTTTTAGCCCAAGCTTATTAAACAGCAATCCATATGACAAAATACAGAACAAATACATTAATGAGATCATTAAAAAGCAGAGTGCTTATGCGACATTAATATCAGGATCTGAGCAATGGGAAAAGGAATTACTTGAACATCTTAAAATAACTATTGAGATAGCACGAAAAAGGGAGTATACTTATGAATTATTGATAAAATCACATTTGTATGCAATATTTTCTTTAATTTTAAGTAATATAAAAATTAACACCGATATAAGTTTAATGTACAAAAGCGATAGGCTAAAGCCCGCTATACAATACATTCAGTCGAATTACAAGCAAAAGATTTATATAGATGAGCTTTCAAAAATGGTTCATATGAGTGAGGGCCATTTTTGCAGGTATTTTAAGAAAATTGTTATGAAGACCCCAATTGAATACTTAAATCACATAAGAATAATTAAAGCTTGTGAATTACTAAAGAATAGCGATAGAAAAGTCATTGATATTGCTATGGATGTGGGGTTTAGCAGTTTTAGTTATTTTATAAACATATTTAAAAGATGTATGAAGCTAACTCCAGCAAAATATCGGAAAGAGCATCAAACATAGCCTAATATTGATTGTATGTATGATACAAAACAAGAATCTTATCGATGTTTTCTAAGTGAGTTGTAATTGAATTATTTATTAGGGAAGGGGGGAATCGCTGTTGAAAATAGCTGTAATAGATGCCCAGGGCGGGGGATTGGGCAAAGTCATTGTTGAAAGAATAAAACAAAAACTACCTCGAGCAGAAGTTATTGCATTGGGTACAAATGTAATTGCCACAAATGCCATGTTAAAAGCTGGTGCCGATAAAGCTGCAACGGGAGAAAATGCCATAGTTTTCAGTGTGAGGGATGTTGATGCTATAATAGGTGGAATAGGAATAGTTGCTGCAAACAGTATGATGGGAGAGATATCGCCTAAGATTGCAGAAGCAATATCATCTTCTTATGCAGTAAAAGTTTTAATACCTATAGGTAAATGCCATATGTTTATACCCGGTTCAGATTCGTATACAATACATGAACTAATTGATATGGGAATTTCGCATATAACTCAATGCTTGTCTAACTCACAGAAAGGTAGTGAATAAATTGCTAGGTGTTTTTGGAGGGTCATTTAATCCCATCCATATTGGACATTTAATAATGGCTGAATATATTAGAGAAGAATATAGTCTTGACAAAGTAATTTTTATTCCAACTGGTAATCCGCCACATAAGCTAGATAATGAATTAGAAAGTGCTCAACATAGATATAACATGGTTAAGCTTGCTATCGACAATAATCCACACTTTCTTATATCAGATACCGAGCTAAAAAGAAATGGAGTATCCTATACTTTTGATACTCTTACTGAGCTAAACAAGGAATATCCGAATAAGAAGTTATGCTTTATCTGTGGGAGCGATTCTATTATCCAGTTTCCAACATGGCGTAACATCGATACAATATTTGAGATAGCCAATATTATAGTTGCCGATAGACATAATGTATCTCAACGAGAACTTGTAAATATGGTAGATAACTATAGAAATGTTTATAATGCAAATATCAGCTTCTCATCTGTTCCTCAAATTGAAATTTCTTCTACACATATAAGAGATAGAATTAAAAATAGTATTTCAATACATTATATGGTACCCGAAGCAGTTATGGAGTACATTATGACTAATAGTTTATATCAGGGAGAAGAGCATGAACATTGAGGATATGAAAATAAAGCTACAACAATCACTGAATGAGAAAAGATATCTACATTCCATAGGTGTTATGGATGAGTGCGAAAAGCTAGCANTACATTACGAAGCTGATGTAAACAAAGCCAGAATTGCTGGGCTTTTACATGATTGTGCCAAAAATATAAGTCAATCCGAAGAAAATACTTTACTTAATAAATACGAAATAAAACTTGATGATATACAAAAACAATCACATGCACTGGTTCATGGTATTTTGGGAATGTATGTAGCAAGAGAGAAATACAACATAAATGATGAAGAGATACTAGATGCTATTTATTGGCATACAACAGGTAGGGCTGGAATGACTTTGCTTGAAAAAATAGTATTTATTGCCGACTATATAGAACCTGCGAGAACATTCGATGATACAGAAGAGATTAGAAAGAATGCATATGAAGATATTGATCGAGCTATTGTATTAAGTGCTGACTCAACAATTCGTTATTTGCTAGAACGTAAAAAACTTGTACATCCCCTTACACTTGATACAAGAAATGATGCAATTCTTACGCTATATAAAAAAGCAAGTAAGAGTTAGGCCAGATAAATTAATGGTTATAGTTTGTTTTTGATATACTTTTGTAATAGTTTGTTATATAATATTTTTGTTTGACTTTTGAAAGTTGTTGGCTGAAATGGAATGTACGAACGGAGGATTGAAATGCCGGAAGAAGAAAAGATAAATATTGGTAAAGAAATTTTAGAATGGATTATCTATTTTGTTGCTGCAGCACTTGTGGCATCGTTTTTACAAAGTCAGTTATATGCTTTAACCACTGTACACCAGTCTTCAATGCAAAATACCTTCTTTGAAGGGCACACTCTCATTATGAATAAACTAAGTTATCAGTACTCAGAACCGAAAGCTGGTGATATTATTATTTTCTTAAAGGGTGAAAATACGAAAGGTTTTCTCAATAAGTATAAAGTATTTTTTAAAGACATTGAACTTCGGTTTAATAATAGTTTTAGAACAAATCGCTTAATAAAAAGAGTTATTGCTGTTGGAGGAGATAAGGTTGATATTCATGATGGACAAGTTTTTATCAACGACCAACTTATTGATGAACCTTATGTTAAGGGTATTACACCAGCATGGGAAGTTGAATATCCATTGATTGTACCCGAAGACTGCGTTTTTGTCATGGGGGACAATAGAGAAAATAGCCAAGACAGCCGTAGTTTTGGACCCATACACATAGATAGTATCGAAGGAAAAGCAATATTTCGAGTATATCCATTCTCTCAAGTAGGTAAACCATAATACGAATACTAATGGCAAGTTTGCCTCAAAATATATGCATATAAAACCATATCAAATCCATTTACTACACACGCCTATAATGTCATATTATGGGTTTTATTTTTCTTAAAAATTATTATAAAAATGTATTGACACAGTAAATAAAAAATGCAATAATATGAAACGTTGTGAGTTTAGTTATATTAAACATTTAGTTTATAAATAAATATAATGTTTATAAATACTAAACTTTTATTGCGTTTTAGCATTAATAATGTGAGTGTCATTATTGGGTAATATTTATGTATTTAAGACCAATAGACCATTAGCGGGTGAGGTGATGACATGCAGATTGGAAGTAAAATAAAGAGAATGAGACTTGAATATGGTTTAACACAGGAAGAGCTAGCAGATAGATGTGAATTAACCAAGGGTTATATCTCTCAGCTTGAAAGAGATCTAACGTCACCATCTATAGCTACTCTTCAAGATATTCTTGATTGCCTTGGAAGCAGTATAGCTGAGTTTTTTAATGAGCAAAAGCAGGAACAAGTTGTTTACAAAGAAAATGATGTTTTTATTAAAGAAGTTGATGATAAAGGTTATCTTATTAAATGGATTGTCCCAAATGCTCAAAAGAAAGACATGGAGCCTATTATTCTTGAATTAGAAGAAAATGGAGAAACAGAAGAAGATGATCCACACCAAGGAGAAGAATTTGGTTATGTGTTAAAAGGTACTATTGTTTTGAGTCTTGGCAAAGATAGATATAGGATTAAAAAAGGAGAGTGCTTTCATTATAAAGCAAAGCAATCTCACAGCATAAAAAATGCGGGGAAAAGGAAAGCCGAAGTTCTTTGGATTTCTTCTCCACCAAGCTTTTAGATCAGGTTTATTAGGGGGTGCCACATTGAGCAAAAAATTGATTGAACTTCAAAACATTACAAAAAGCTACAATGGTGTGGTAGCAGTTGATAACATTAATCTTTCTATTAGAGAAAACGAGTTTATAACTTTCTTAGGTCCAAGTGGATGTGGAAAAACAACCACACTTAGGATGATAGGAGGGTTTGAAGAGCCCGATGAAGGTGACATATTTTTCGATGGCATAAGAATTAATGACTTACCACCATATAAAAGAAACATTAATACAGTGTTTCAACGATATGCCCTTTTTACTCATATGAATGTTTACGAGAATATAGCCTTTGGCTTGAGAATTAAAAAAGTTCCTTCAAAAGAAATGGACAAAAGAATAAAAAGAATGCTCAAGCTTGTTGATCTTGAGGGTTTTGAAAAAAGGCATGTTGATTCTCTAAGCGGTGGTCAACAACAGAGGGTTGCAATTGCACGAGCATTAGTTAATGAACCTAAAGTACTTCTTCTAGATGAGCCACTTGCAGCTTTAGATTTAAAGTTACGTAAGGAAATGCAAATTGAGCTTATTGATATGCAAAAGAATATTGGTATCACTTTTATATACGTAACTCATGATCAGGAAGAAGCACTTACAATGTCGGATACTGTAGTGGTAATGAATAAAGGAGTTATTCAACAGATAGGAACGCCTGTTGATATTTATAATGAGCCCAAAAACAGATTTGTTGCTGATTTTATTGGTGAAAGCAATATAATTGAAGGCATTATGCATGAGGATTACCTTGTTGAGTTTTCTGGAAAGAAGTTTAAGTGTGTTGACAAGGACTTTGCGAAAAACGAAAAGGTAGATATCGTCATTAGACCTGAAGATATTGATATAACAACTCCAGAAAACGGTCTGCTCGAAGGCATTGTTACCTCTGTGGTCTTTAAGGGAGTTCATTATGAGATGCTTGTTGAGAGTCAGGACTATGAATATATGATTCAAAGTACTGATATGCAGCCTGTTGGTAGTGAAGTTGGACTTACTTTTAATCCAGAAGATATCCATGTAATGAAAGGGTGAGGTGATTGAAAAACAAAGCGAAGCTTCTTGCATACCCATATGTTGTATGGATAGCTATTTTTATAATTGTACCTTTAGTGCTGGTGTTGGTTTATAGCTTCACAGAAGGGAATATTCACAATCCATCATCATTGACATTCTCGCTGAAAAGTTATGATAAGTTCTTTAATATTTTGTATTTGAATATTTTGTGGAAGTCTTTTAAACTGGCATTTATTTCAACATTTTTATGCCTGATACTTGGATATCCTGTGGCGTTAATTATTTCAAAAGCCAAGGCGAAATATAAAGGCATACTACTATTGTTTTTTTTAGTTCCAATATGGATGAATTTCCTTTTAAGAACTTATGCATGGATGGCAATATTATCCCCGAATGGCTTCATTAATAGACTTTTGCAGCTTATTGGATTGCCTACTCTTGCGATTATGCCCGGGCAAACAGCAGTTGTTATTGGTATGGTGTATAATTTTCTGCCGTTCATGGTTTTACCTATATATACAGTACTATCAAAGATAGATAAAAATGTACTTGAAGCAGCAATGGATTTAGGAGCAAACAAGATTATAACCTTTATTAAAGTTATTTTCCCACTAACAGTGCCTGGGATAATATCTGGAATAACAATGGTTTTCATGCCTGCAGTTAGTACCTTTGTTATCTCTCAATTGTTAGGCGGAGGTAAGGAACTATTAATTGGTAACCTTATAGAACAACAATTTACCGTCCAGCGTGATTGGCATTTTGGCTCGGCTTTATCCATTATTTTAATGATAATGATATTAATTTCAATGGCTTTTATGTCAAAGGCTGATAAGGACGATGAAGGGGGTGCAGCACTATGGTAATGAAATTAATTAAAAAGATTTACATGAGCTTAATATTCCTATTTTTATATGCCCCAATACTTGTCTTAGTAGTTTTTAGTTTTAATGAGTCAAAGTCACGTGGTCAATGGGGAGGTTTTACGCTTAAGTGGTATGCTGAGCTTTTTAGAGATCGGGATATTATTAAAGCTCTATATTATACCTTTTTAGTTGCCCTGTTATCTTCTATAATTTCAACAATTATAGGAACATTTTCAGCAATAGGTATTCATAATATGGGTTTGTTTGGGAGAAAAACCATACTAAATATAAATTACTTGCCAGTTTTGAATCCCGACATTGTTACAGGTGTTGCATTAATGACATTGTTTGTATCTATAAATTTGCGTTTGGGCTTTTTGACAATGCTTATATCCCATGTTGTGTTTAATATCCCGTATGTGATTTTGTCGGTACTGCCTAAACTCAGGCAGATGAACAAACACATGGCAGAAGCTGCATTGGACTTGGGGGCTACTCCTTTTACAGCAATGAAAAAAGTAATTATTCCTGAAATTATGCCAGGCATTATTACAGGAGCACTTATGGCATTTACTCTGTCGATAGATGACTTTGTAATTAGTTTTTTCAATACAGGTTCGGGGGTTACAAATCTTTCTATAATCATATACTCTATGGCGAAGCGTGGTGTTAAACCTTCGATTAATGCCTTGAGTACTTTAATGTTAATAACGGTGGTTATTTTGCTACTGTTAATTAATAAAAGAACAACCAAAGGAGATGAGTTATTACCATGAAAAGAATAAAAATTCTATTGTTATTTTGCCTTATCATAATAAGCCTAATGGTAATTTCCGGATGCAATCAAGACAAAAGTGTTTTGAACATATACAACTGGGGCCAATATATTGATACTGATCTGTTAACTAAGTTCGAGAAAGAAACTGGCATTAAAGTAGTTTATGAGCTATTTGAGACNAATGAGCATATGCTTGCCAAAATAGAATCGGGAAGCTCAAATTTTGATTTAGTATTTCCTTCGGATTATGTTATTGAAGAGATGATTAGTAAAGATATGCTTCATAAGATCGATTTTAATAATATTCCCAACTTTCAATACATTGACAATCGATTTAGGAACCTGGAATACGATCCCACAAATGAATACTCTGTTCCATATTTTTGGGGTACTCTTGGAATTTTATATAATAGCGAAGAAGTAACCCAAAATGTAGATAGTTGGAGTATCCTATGGGATGAAAAATATACAGGACAAATACTAATGTTAGATAGTATGCGTGATACTATAGGTGTAGCATTGAAATTAAATGGCTACTCGCTAAACTCTGTTGATCCTGTGCAGTTAGAAGAAGCTAAGAAAATGCTTATTGAACAAAAAGCATTGCACAATGGTTACTATGTAGATGAGACTATGGATATGATGATTAATGGTGATGCAAATATTGCTTTGAACTGGTCGGGAGCAGCAATGGATATTTATTGGCAGGGAGCAGAGCACATAAAATATGCTCTACCGAAAGAAGGTTCTAATTTATGGGTGGATTGTATGGTCATACCCAAAACAAGCGAAAACAAAAAAGAAGCCGAGATGTTTATAAACTTTATGCTCGATCCAGATAATGCGTATCAAAACACTGAATATGTTGGGTATGCAACACCGAACCAAATTGCATTTGAGAGGATGTTGGAAGAAAATCCAGAAGTAACNGATATGGATGCATATAATCCTTCACAAGAGTTACTGGATAAGTGTGAGGTGTTCATTGATCTGGGTGACAACAGAGAAATGTATAACCAGCTTTGGACCGAAATTAAAGTTTACTAATAAATGGAACAGTACTTATTTTGCATAATCTATTTGTACAAAGATTAAGATCTTAGTAAACGGTGTGTTTTTTATATTGAGTTCCATCGCAAAAGCTTCCTTGCATTTGCGTGATATTGAGCTTACAATTAACTTGAACTAGAATATTGCCATCTCAATGGAGATAGATATGGACAAATACGAAAACACACCGTTGATAAAAGCTTTGCATAATCATGTATTACAGGGCAGAATTAATATGCACATGCCTGGTCATAAACAGGGCATGGGTTTTAGTTCTGCTTTTCAAAATAATCTTTTAAGCTATGATCTTACTGAACTTCCTGGGTTAGATAATTATCATAATCCTACAGGTGCCATACTTAAAAGCATGGAGGCCTGTAGTGAAGCTTTTGGAGCTTTAAAATCGTATTTTTTAGTTAACGGCTCGACTTCCGGTATCCATGCCAGTTTTCTTTCATGTTTTAGAAAAGGTGATAAAGTTCTTTTGAACAGGAATTGTCATATTTCTGTTATCAATGCATTAATACTTTTTGGTATAGAGCCTATTTTTGTTATGCCCGAGTATAATAAGGAATACAAATTACCCATTCCAGCAAGCTTTGACGATTGGAAAAATGCACTTTATGAAAATCCAGATGTTAAGGGTGCGTTTGTTACTACACCCGATTATTATGGTATTTGTCAGCCCATTACTGAACTGTCAACCCTTTTGCATTGTGAGGGTAAAATACTCATAGTTGATGAGGCTCACGGTACACATTTTCCTTTCTCGAAACTGCTGCCCGAAACTGCATTAGAGCAAGGTGCAGATATATGTGTTCAAAGTTTTCACAAGACATTACCCGCGTTAACTCAATCAGCTGTTTTACATATAGGTAGTGCACTCATTGACTTTGAAAAAGTACAACGCGCAATTTCAATGATTACTACAACAAGTCCGTCATATATTGTAATGTCCTCGATGGATTATGCTCGTGATTTTGCTAAAAGGAATGGTTCTACCCAATATGAAAAACTATTAANTAAATTGGATGAATTAAAAGACCAATTAATGAAAATGGAAAAATTGCGAATCGTACCTGATGAGATTGATGGTATTAAAAGAGATCCAACGAGAATTGTCATCGACACAAGCCTTACTGATATTACAGGTTTAGAGCTATATGAATTGCTATATGATGAATATGGAATAGTTGCTGAAATGTGTGATACTTATCATGTGGTTTTTATTCTAACAATGTCTAATACTTCTGATGATATAGCGAAAATTGCCAATGCAATAATTAGAATTGATAAGAGCATAAAGAATATTAGTAGCAGAACGTGTTATGACAACCCTCCACTTAGTGCTTCAATTAGTAGTAAAAACTACAGCGTGCCCGATCTTTATGATTTTTTGGGTTCTACAAGACAAATACAATTAGAGGATGCTGAAGGTTGTGTAAGTGCAGGTTTAGTTACTCCTTATCCCCCTGGAATACCCTTACTGTGTCCGGGGGAGAAAATAACCGAAAATGATATCCAATATCTTAAAAAGCTACTTACATCAGGTTTTGATGTGCATGGCCTTATCACAGCAGAGAACGGATCTAAGATGGTGAGAATCATATAAAGTTGATAATCATAACAAGAAAAGATATTATCTATATGAAGGCATTTTGCGATAATAATACATCAATATCGCAAAATGCTCTAAAAAAGAAAAGGTGAACTTATGAAAAAAGGACTTTTTATAACTTTTGAAGGTGGAGATGGCTCTGGAAAAACCACACAAATAAACTTATTAAAGGACTATCTTAAAAGTAAGAATATTGAAGCTATAACAGTGCGTGAGCCTGGCGGTGTATCCATTAGCGAAAAAATACGTTGTTTNATTTTAGATAATCAAAATACAGATATGGACAAGATTACTGAGATGCTTCTTTACGCAGCAGCAAGGGCACAGCTGGTTTCACAAGTAATATTACCTGCCTTGAATCAGGGTAGAGCCGTCATATGCGACAGATTTGTAGACTCAAGTTATGTATACCAGGGTTTCGCAAGAGGATTGGGAATTGATGTAGTGCAAAATGTAAATAATATTGCAACGCAAAAGCTTGTTCCTGATATTACATTCTTTATGGATATNGATCCTACAACGGCAATGAATAGAAGGCTTAATTGCGGAAATCCTGATAGGTTGGAAANTGAAGGTGTTTCATTCCAAGAAAAAGTGTACGAAGGTTATATTGAACTATCAAAGATGTTTCCTAACAGAATAAAGACAATAAATGCCTCTTTAGGAATTGAAGAAATATTTTCTGATATTAAAAAACACACAGACATATTACTTAAGACATTTGAGATATAATCTTAAATAATATTGGCTGTATATTATGTGCTGGTAAGCTAAGCAGAACTTAAACTATAACAAAGTAAATTGGCATATCCGATATATAATTTGTAACAGAATTTTATATTAATTGGGGATTTAATATGGATCTGAAAATAGATAGGCAAAATATAAGTCAGAAAAACATAACTACTCGAGGCACAACAGAANGCAATAAAGTGGTAGGAGAAAACTCCACTACTTTTGACTCGCATCTGCAAAAGCAGGGCTCACTTAACCTTAATGAGTCGCTAAAAAAAATGGCAGATGATATAATTAAACAAGGAGAGCGCCTTTCACAAAGAGTGGATATAGCCGAATTGAAAGCATATAAAAGAATGGTTTCAGAGTTTTTAAATGAAGCTGTCAGGGGTTTTGCNAAGTTTTCTAAAGAGAACCATATGGATAGAAGGGGTAGGCATCGTATATATACTACTGTTAAGAAGGTTAATGCAAAACTTGAGGAGCTTACCGAAGAAATATTGAAACAGGAAAAAGATAATCTGAAAATAATAGGTAGAATTGAAGATATTCGAGGNTTAATATTGGATATAATATTGTAAATTAAGCTAGCAGAGGGGTTAACAATTGGAGCTGGATAATATTATTGGACAAAGTGCTTTAGTTTCTCAATTAAAAAGATTAATTTTATCGAATAAGGTTGGACATGCGTATGCTTTTTCTGGNGCTCCTGGGATGGGTAAGCGTACCATTGCACTTTCATTTATAAAAGATCTTCTATGTAACAACCCGAAAAATGACAATTGTACATGTATATCCTGCAGAACCTTCAATGAAGGTACTAATCCGGATTTCTATGAAGTGGTCAGTGATAAAAAGTCCATTGGTGTAGATTCTATACGTGATTTACAACAAGATGTTGCAAATAGACCAACATATTGTAGTAAAAAAGTGTATCTTATTGATGATGCAGATAGTATGACAGTGCAAGCACAAAATTGTCTATTGAAAACTTTAGAGGAGCCACCAGAATATGTAGTTATTATTCTTTTATCGGTTAATATTGAAGCTCTGCTACCTACGGTACAATCCCGTATTATAAATTTAAGAATGAACCCATATACGAAAGAAGAAATGGTACAAATTATTTGCACAATGTACTCTGTTCGGAATGAAGATTTGGAGTTCATTATAAATTTTTCACGGGGCATTCCACAAGATGCCATCAATTTGATTGAGGAAGGAAGCGTTAGGGAGCTTCGTTCTAAAATATTCTATCTTTTGGAAAGACCTAGTGATTTTGAGCAGTTTGAGAATTTTAGAAAATATGCTTTAGATAACAAAGAAGATGTTCATATGATTTTTGATATTCTGTTATCATTCTACAGAGATTGTATTATGCTTAAACATGGTATGGAAAACAGGTTGATTAATTTAGATAAAAAAGATATTATTAGAGATGTTGTTTCGCATTATTCAAGCCATAAACTGTTTGCAAAAATAGATAGGTTGGAAAAGTTGAGGAATAGTTTCAGATATAATATTAATTTTCAATTAGGAATTGATTCATTATTTATGGAAATTCAGGAGGTTTAAATATATGATAAGCGTTATAGGCGTCAGATTTCGTTACGCCGGTAAGATATATTATTTTGATCCTGTAGGGATTGATCTTAAGCAAGGAGAGAAGGTAATAGTTGAAACAGCCAGAGGAATTGAATGTGGCGAGGTTGTTAATACAGTAATGGAAGTGCATGAAAGTGAAGTTGTTGCTCCTTTGAAGAAGGTAATGAGGAAGGCGACAGAAGAAGATATACAGCAAGTGGAGACAAATATTGAAAAAGCAAAGGAAGCGTATGATATTTGTCTTGAAAAAATAAACAAACATCAATTGGATATGAAATTAATAGATGTTGAATATACATTTGACAATAACAAAATTCTTTTCTATTTTACAGCTGATGGCAGGGTTGATTTTAGAGATCTTGTAAAGGATCTTGCCTCTGTATTTAGGACAAGAATTGAATTAAGGCAAATTGGCGTTCGCGATGAAGCAAAAATGATGGGCGGAATTGGTATTTGTGGAAGACCGCTGTGCTGTAATTGTCATCTTACAGAATTCCATCCAGTATCCATTAAAATGGCAAAAGAGCAAAACCTTTCACTAAACCCTACAAAAATATCAGGTACATGTGGAAGACTCATGTGCTGCTTAAAATATGAACAGGAAGCCTATGAAGACCTTTTAAAGAGAGTACCAAAAGTCGATGCACTTGTTAAGACACCCCATGGCAACGGTACTGTGATATATGTCAGTTTGCTTGAAGAAAAGGTTAAGGTTAAGCTAGATAATGATAATGATCCCGACTTAAGAGAGTACCGCGCATGTGAAGTCACATTAATTAAAGATGTGGAAAAACAGCCTGAGCCAGAATTTGATGAGGAAGAGCTAAAACATCTTGAGGATTAATTTAGGAATATTATTTTTAACATTTGTAATAAAATAATGTTGGATTTATAGAAATAACTTAAGTTTTATGTCTATTGACATTAAAAATAATATATTGTAGGATAACAAAGGAAACAAATTTGTATTCAAATATACTGGAGGTGTGCTGGTTATGGCGTATTATATTAATGATGATTGCATTAGTTGTGGAGCTTGCGAGCCTGAGTGCCCTGTAAGCTGTATATCTGAAGGTGACACAAAATACATTATTGATCCGGAAGAATGTATCGAATGCGGAGCTTGTGCCGATGTTTGCCCGGTTGATGCTCCGAAACCGGAATAAATTCTTTATTAGGCATTACTATTTTAGAGCCAGACGTGTAGTCCGGCTCTTTCTATAAGTAAAAGTNTTTATCAAATGCTTTTACGACGTAACGNTACAGCGTAAAATGTCATATAATGCTCACAGAGGAGTCTTTTTAATGGATCATACTTTTCTAAAAGAGGGAGAACGGTTAGATGATCTACATATAAACGGTCTTAAGATAATTCAGCAAACTAATGGTTTTTGTTTTGGAATTGATGCAGTTCTACTTTCAGACTATGTAAATGTAGAGAAGAATACAAAAATAGTTGATTTGGGTACAGGAACGGGAATATTGCCATTACTATTATCAGCAAAAACAAAAGCATCTCATATTACGGGTATTGAAATTCAACCAGATGTTGCTCAAATGGCAAAGCGTAGTGTTGAGTACAATAAACTGAGTGATAAGATTAGTATCATTGAAGGAGATTTTCTAAAAGCTGCAGATTGGTTTGGTTCAAAGTACTTTGACGCTGTAGTAACCAATCCTCCTTATACTAAAGTTGGAAGTGGATTAATAAACCCTACCGACAGCAAGGCCATATCAAGACATGAGATTCATTGTACTATTGAATCACTTATTTTCACTTCGTCTAAGATATTAAAAGACTATGGTCGTTTCTTTATGATCCATAGACCGGAAAGACTGGTGGATATTTTTTATTATATGCGTGAATATAAAATTGAGCCTAAGAGTATAAGATTAGTTCACCCTAAGCCTGGTAAGCCAGCTAATCTTGTTCTCATATATGGACTTAAATTTGGAAACCCTCAAGTCACAGTGGAAGAGCCTTTATATACCGTTAACTACATTCCTAAAAACATGAGAGGAAAAGAAGGAGAATTCTATGAAACGAAGGATTGAAACACCTCTTACCCGTGAAGACATAAATAACCTTAAAGCAGGTGATATGATTGAACTGTCAGGAGTTATTTATACAGCACGTGATGCTGCTCACAAAAAATTATTAGAACTAATTTCATCTGGTGAGAACCTTCCATTTGATATAGAAAATCAAGTTATATACTATGTTGGTCCATGCCCTTCATCGGAAGATAGGGTAATAGGTTCTGCTGGGCCTACAACAAGCGGTAGAATGGATTTATATGCCCCAAAACTTATTGAAATGGGATTGACTGGAATGATAGGAAAAGGGCAACGAGATAAAGAAGTTATAGATGCAATGGTAAAGCACGGTGCAGTTTATTTCGGTGCTGTGGGCGGTGCTGGAGCTTTAATATCAAAATCTATAAAAAGCCAGCAGGTCATAGCTTTTGAAGAGTTAGGAACTGAGGCTATCAGAAAAATCTCAGTGGTTGATTTTCCAGCAATAGTGGTAATAGATAGATATGGCAATAATTTATATGATATAGGAAGAGAAAAATATGCTGCTAAAGGATAGTAATCATTTATTAAATAAAGTACTTTTAGTTGTTAATATAAACTATTAGTTTAAAATGAATCTAAGTAAATGATCTGTATAATAAAAAAATAAAGTACTATAATACCCAGTTATTAGCTGGAAATTGAATAGAAATGTATAAAAATATTATGCGAGGAGAAATAATTTGAAAAAAAGAATTCATATCATAACCGGACATTATGGAGTTGGAAAATCTGAAGTGTCGGTAAACCTTGCTATTAAGCTATCTCAACAGAATGAAAATGTAGTTTTTGCTGATATGGATATAGTAAATCCTTATTTTCGAAGTAATGAAGCAAAGTCTGTTTTAGAGGATAGTGGCATAAAAGTCATAACTACAATGTATGCAAATACAAATGTTGATGTCCCGGCATTAACAGGAGAATTGAGCAAATACCTTGTGGATAAAAGCTGTAAAATGGTTATAGATGTAGGTGGCGACAATGCAGGCTCGCTTGTAATTGGTCGCTACAGGCATGAGATTAAGGATGAAGAGGCATCTGTTTATTTGGTGATAAATTGCTTCCGTCCTGAAACAACAACGGTTTCAGGAGCTCTGAATATTCTTGAAGAAATTCACGCTGCATCAAGAATGAAGGTTAATTACATTATTAACAATTCTCACTTGATGGACGACACCACCTGCGAAGATATTTTAAAGGGTATGGATTTTGCAGCTGAGGTTAGCAAAGAAACAAACATTCCCATTGCATTTCATGCAATAATGAAAAATGAGCAGCTCAAGTTTAATCATAATGTAGATGAGCCAATTTTATGGCTGAATAAAACTATGGGGCTTAACAGTCATTTAAAATTCATGGAATAAAAGTAATTTTCAATATAGATATTTTGAGATGTTAAATTATGGTTCCATCGCAAAAGCTTTTATCATCTGTTTTTATTGCACAAGAAAAGAAAATAGTGTTATAATAAATGTTAAGCATTTTTAGAAGATGCAACAGAGTAAGTCTAAATGAAAAAGAATTTTCAAGTGTTGATATCATTACGCATAGATTTTTGCTTTTGTATTATTTTTTACTTGTGAGGTTAAGACAGACATTATTTATATGTCATTATTATATGTAGAGAAATACTAGCTATGGTATTAATATAAAAAGTTATTTAAAAATATAAATAAAACAATAGGAGGGGGAAATAATTGGCCAAAGTTACGTTTATATCTGAGAAATGTAAGGGTTGTGAACTATGCGTAAATGTATGCCCTAAACATATTATTGCTATGAATAAACAAAATTTGAATGAAAAAGGATACCATCCGGCGTATGTAACTGATATGGACAAATGCATTGGTTGCGCTTTTTGTGCTACCATTTGCCCGGATTGCGTTATTATTGTGGAAAAGTAAAGGAGGCACCATATGGGACAGAAATTATTAATGAAGGGGAATGAAGCAATTGCAGAAGCAGCTATTCGTGCAGGGTGTCTTCACTATTTTGGTTACCCTATAACCCCGCAAACTGAGATCTCACACTACATGGCAAAGAAATTGCCTAAGGTTGGAGGAGTATTTTTACAAGCTGAAAGTGAAGTAGCTGCAATTAACATGGTATATGGCTCGGGCAGCACAGGAACAAGAGTTATGACTTCGTCATCAAGCCCTGGCATTAGCTTAAAGCAGGAGGGTCTTTCATATATAGCAGGTTCTCAAATCCCTGCAGTTGTAGTAAATATTGTTCGAAGCGGTCCTGGTCTTGGAGGGATTCAACCAGCTCAGAGTGATTATTTTCAATCATGCAAAGGTGGCGGACATGGTGATTACAGACAAATTGTACTGGCACCTTCAAGTGTACAGGAACTGTACGAATTAACTGTTGAAGCATTTAATCTTGCAGATCGATATCGTATGGTTGCTATGATTATGGGAGACGGCAACTTAGGACAAATGATGGAAGTTGTAGAATTTCGTAATGAGGAACCCATTGAGCATTATGATAANCAATGGGCAACAGTAGGGCATGAAAATAGTCGTGAACAAAACGTAGTTACTTCTATTCATTTAAACCCTGCAGTACTTGAAAAAATGAATTTGGATCTACAAGAAAAGTACAGGGTCATAAAAGAAAAAGAATGTAGATATGAAATCTACAACCAAGATGCGGATATTTTTATTGTTGCTTATGGTATTGTTGCCAGAATAGCAAAAAGTGTAATAGAAATGGCTAAAGACNAAGGAATAAATGTGGGGNTGTTAAGACCTATTACCCTTTGGCCTTTCCCAGACCAAGCGTTTGATCAAGTCATTGACAAAGCAAAAGCATTTTTAACTGTGGAAATGAGTTCCGGACAAATGCTTGAAGATGTTAAGCTTGCTCTAAACGGCAGGAAGCCTGTATATTTCCATGGAAGAATGGGCGGAATGGTTCCTGCAAGAGATGACATAATGAAAGAAATAAGAAATATATATAATCTTCATGTAAAAAATGACTGATTATTTCCAAGTTGAAATAAATTATTAATGGAGGTAGTTAAATGGCAATAGTATTTCAAAAACCAAAAGCCTTAAAAGATACACCTATGCATTATTGTCCAGGATGTACTCATGGTATAGCTCATAGACTTGTTGCCGAAGCTTTGGACGAGCTTGATATAGAAGGTAAAACAATTGGAATTGCGTCTGTTGGTTGCTCATATAATAGTTACGATTATTTCGGATGTGATATGATTCAAGCACCTCACGGACGTGCACCGGCCGTTGCAACTGGAGTCAAAAGAAGCAAACCTGATAATGTTGTATTCACATATCAAGGCGACGGAGATTTAGCTGCAATAGGAACTGCTGAAATAGTTCATGCTGCAGCAAGGGGTGAAAAAATAACTGTTATTTTCATAAATAACACAATCTACGGCATGACATCGGGACAAATGGCTCCGACCACTTTGCTTAATCAATATTCAACCACAACACCGTACGGTAGAATTGCAGATCAGCATGGTTTCCCAATAAATGTTTGTGAAATGCTTGCAACATTAGAAGGACCTGCTTATATAGAAAGAGTTTCACTTCATGATGTTAAGCATATTAAGAAAGCAAAGCAAGCCGTTAAGAAAGCTTTTAAAGTACAAATAGCAAATAAAGGATTCTCATTGGTGGAATTATTATCAACTTGCCCAACAAACTGGGGGCTAAGTCCTGTTGAATCACTTAAACGTGTAGAAGATGATATGATTCCACATTACCCACTTGGTGTGTTTAAGGGCAAGGACTTGGAGGTGTGATAAATGGTTCATGAAGTAATCTTAGCTGGTTTTGGTGGTCAAGGTATATTATCTGCAGGACGGCTCTTAGCAGAAGCTGGAATGCTTGATGGTAATCATGTTTCATGGCTTCCTTCCTATGGCCCCGAAATGCGCGGGGGAACAGCAAACTGTAATGTTGTTGTTTCAAAAACCCCAGTAGATTCACCAGTTTTAAACAGTTGTAATGAGCTTGTTATTATGAATAAGCCATCATTGGATAAGTTTGAAACTATGGTTGAAAAAGGCGGAATTGTTATAATTGATTCCTCAATTGTTGATAGGGACGTGAAGAGAGATGATATTAATTCTTTTTTAATTCCTGCTACAAATATTGCATCTGAAATGGGGAATATGGCTTTTGCTAATATCATTCTGTTAGGAAAGCTTATTAAGGAAAGACAAACAGTATCTGTTGAAAATTTTGAAAAAGCTCTTTATGCGGTTTTATCCGAAAGAAAGCATCACTTGATTCCGCAAGAAATGGAAGCATTAAAAATAGGAATGGATTATAAATAATTGAGTATATAATAAAAGCCTATAGGTCATATCAAATAACACTTATAGGCTTTTGCTTACTCCAAATCTCTTCTTNAATTATTATGATTTACTACTTATACTACTTGTCCTGGATTTTAGTTTCTCCAAATCTTTTCTTAATCAATAAAAGAAGTGGGTACCCTAAACCATAACAAGCTAACAGCTGGCCAAGTCCCACCCAACCCATACTAAACAATAAAGGGATATCTTTGTAATATAAAAACTTTAAATAGCCACCGACAATTATTGCATTAAAAAGCACTGGTGGAAGTGGAACAAGAATGGAGTACTTTCTAAGCTTCCTTGATGCAAAAGCAGCAAGTAGGGTGGTCAGGCTACCGAAAAAAATATCAATTGGTCCAAAGCCACCTAACAAATTGGATACTAAGCAGCCTACAAACAACCCCGGGATTGAAGCAGGGATAATTGCAGGAAGGACTGTTAGAGCCTCAGATACACGAAATTGAAATATCATATGCCCGAAACTGTAAGGTTCAAGTAATAGAGTTAACGCGGTGTAAACTCCTGCAATTAATGCAGCTTGAACAATGTATAAAACTTTGTTGTCATTCTCTATATTCATAATAAGCCTCCGTAGTTTTGATTTAGCAAAATGCTCTCCAGGATATTGCGAACTGGACATGAGAAAGATTGTACCATCAAAAAGTAGTATTATCAAGAGTACATCGAAAATGCCTTTATTCGGAATTTACGATGCTAAATATTTGATTACGCCGTGCAATATGTTGTGGTTGTATATGAAAGTAGTCATCACATATTGCAGGCTGGACTAAATAAAGGTACATCGAAAATGCCTTTATTCGGCATTTACGATGATNANTATTNGATTACGCCGTGCAATATGTTGTGGTTGTATATGNAAGTAGTCATCACATATTGCAGGCTGGACTAAATAAAGGTACATCGAAAATGCCTTTATTGCAGTATAAAAAACATGTGCTATAATATAAACGGTTAAAGTAGTATTTTATACATATTATTTACATTTTATGTGTGGTTATGGAGGTAATTGTATGAATAGGGACACTGCATTCAAGGAGTTATGTATAAGATTGACCAGTGAAAAGCGTAAACAGCATAGTGTCGCTGTTGAAGCAATAATGAAAAGATTGGCTAGCTATTTTCAACAGGAAATTGATTTATGGGGATTGGTAGGCCTACTTCACGATATTGATCTTGAAATAGTTGATGGGGACTTGAATAAACACGGTCTTGTTGCTGAACAGATACTTGAAGGTCTTAACGTAGACACTGCAGTGATATATGCTATTAAAGCACATAACCCTGTTCTTGGATTTGAAAGAAGAAGAAAGATTGATAAAGCATTGTATTGCTCAGATCATCTACCAAATTTCATAGCTAAATGTGCTTTATCTATTCCCAGTGAGAATATTTCAGATTTGAATAAAGACTATCTTCTTGAAAAGTTCGATGAAGAAGGTTTTATAAACAATATGCATAAAGAACAAATATCAACCTGTAGCATATTAGGAATAAGTTTAGAAGACTTTTTTGACATAGGACTCAGTGCAATGAGTGAAATAAATTATATAATCTAATTTTTCTGTATATTTATTTTTATAAGATAAAAAATATGGATAAATATAATATATATAAATAATTTAAAATCCATATAAGAAGGAATGATGAAATGCTAAAGGAAAGAAAAGAGCGGATAAAAAGGTATATTAATGAAAAAACCTATCATCCGTTATCGTTTAAGGAACTGGTGGTATCACTAGATGTACCTAAAGAAGACCGGGAGCTGTTTAAGCAATGCTTAGACGAGCTTGAGGAAGAGGGAGCCATTTTTAAGTCGAAGAAGAACCGTTATGGGGCACCGGATAGAATGGGGCTTGTTGCAGGAAAGTTTCAAAGCCATGAACGTGGCTTTGGTTTTTTAATTCCTAACGACAAAGAGCAAAATGATATATTTATTCAAAGTGATAGTGTGAACGGAGCAATGCATGGTGATAGTGTTATTGCAAGGATAACGAAGAGTTCATCTCAAAGTAGAAAATCCGAAGGTGAAATAGTTAAAATACTATCCCGTGCAAACGAGAAAATAGTTGGTGTATTTGAAAAAAGTCATTCCATTGGCTATGTCATTCCAGATCATAAAAAAATAAAAGGTCACATTATTGTTCCTGTTGATAAATCAATGGATGCCAAGGAAAACCAAAAAGTTATTGTTAAGATAATAAGGTATCCCGAAGCAGAAAGAAATGCAGAAGGTGAAATAATAGAAATACTTGGAGACATTGACCAAAAAGGTGTTGACCTACTATCAATATTAAGAACGTATAACATTCCTATTGAATTTCCAGATGATGTAACAGAATATGTAAAAAGTATACCTCTTGAGCTCAAACCTGACGATTATAAGGGGAGGCGTGATCTGCGCAATTTAACCATGGTTACAATTGATGGGGAAGATGCTAGGGATTTGGATGATGCTGTTTCTCTTGAAATGACCGATGATGGTAATTATCGTCTTGGAGTTCATATTGCTGATGTATCTAACTATGTTCAAGAAAACTCATACTTAGACAAAGAAGCGCTAAGAAGAGGTAATAGTGTTTATTTTCCCGATAAAGTAATACCCATGCTTCCACCAGAACTGTCCAATGGCATATGTAGTCTTAATGCAAATGTTGATAGACTTGCATTTTCTGTAATTATGGATATTGATAATTTTGGACGAGTGATAAATCATGAGATAATTGAAAGCGTTATAAATGTCAATGAGCGCATGACATACACTGACGTTTACAAAATACTTGAAGAACAGGATAAAGATTTAATTGAAAAGTATAATTCATTAGTACCCATGTTTGAGAATATGCGGGACCTAGCGGATATTCTTCGTAAGAAACGTAGTTTGCGTGGTGCTATTGATTTTGATTTTGATGAAACGAGAGTTGTTGTAGATGAAAATGGTAAAGTAGTAGCTCTTGAACGATATGAATTAACAATTGCCAATAAAATTATTGAAGAGTTTATGCTTTTATGTAATGAAACGGTATCGGAGCATTTTTATTGGGCTAATATACCTTTTGTATATCGTATTCATGAAGATCCTGATCCAGAAAAAATACAGAGCTTAAATGATTTTCTGTTTAATTTTGGACAAAGAATTAAAGGTGGTAATAATGCTGTGCATCCAAGAGCACTCCAGACAGTGCTTGATAAAGTGAAGGGTACTCCTCAAGAAAGGGTTATTAGCACAATGATGTTAAGAAGCCTTCAGAAAGCCAGATATAGCGACGAACATATTTGGCATTTTGGATTAGCAGCAAGCTATTATTCACATTTTACAGCGCCCATCAGAAGATATTCTGATTTAATTATTCATAGAGTTATGAAAGAATACATTAACGGTAAGTTTAATGATAAAAGAAGTGAATATTATTTAGATGTTCTTCCTGAGATTGCAAAACAATGCTCTGAAAGAGAAAAGAATGCAGAAGAAGCAGAACGCGATTATGAAGATCTTAAAAAGGCTGAATATATGAAGGAGCACATTGGCGAAGCTTTTACCGGTGTTGTGTCCAGTATTACTTCTTTTGGTATGTTTGTTGAGTTGGAAAATACAGTAGAAGGTTTGATTCGCCTCAGCAGTATGTCCGATGATTACTATAACTATAACGAAAAACTTTACTGTCTAATAGGAGAGAGGACAGGAAAAGTATACAGAATAGGAGATAGGGTTGAAGTTGTAGTTACCAATGCTTCGCCCGAAACAAGACAGATTGATTTTGTGCTTTTAGATGATGCCGAAGATATGGATTATTATTTTGGGGAAAATGTGGATTCTAACAATAAAAATACTCAAAAACGTGGGAATGGTCAAAAGGAATACCATAACAAAAAAGGCAAAGTAAAAAGACCAAAAAAATCTATTGATAAGCATGTATTAGCACATGTTAATGGAAAAGGAAAGAGGAAGAAAAAATAAAGATAGATTTAGAAATTATGATATTAAGAACTTTAAAAACCCAAAAAGTAAAACCACTAATCATATAAATTAGTGGTTTTTTCATTGGAGCTGGTGGACGGACTCGAACCCCCGACCTGCTGATTACAAATCAGCTGCTCTGCCAACTGAGCTACACCAGCATACAATATTAAAATGGCGACCCAGAAGGGACTCGAACCCTCGACCTCTAGCGTGACAGGCTAGCGTTCTAAACCGACTGAACTACTGGGCCAATTTTTACTGGTCTTATTGGTGACCCATGGGGGAATCGAACCCCCGTTACCGCCGTGAAAGGGCGGTGTCTTGACCGCTTGACCAATGGGCCGTATTAAGACCAGCGAATATCATTTTACCTTCTTACTAATAAAAAGTCAAGACAAAAATTAAATATTATGTAATGTATTTTTTGCCTGGTTTTACTATGCACACAACAAATGTAAGACATCTCCAAAAAATTAAATTATTTCGTTATGTGATGTCAAGTTACAAGAATTGATTTACATTATTTATGGTTGTTTTAGCATAGTTTGCCATCAATTTTGCAAAGGGTAAAAAAATCACGAATTATGTTACCATTAGTAAATTTGTGATATAATCAATATATAGCATGCAAAACGAATACAGCAAAGGCAGATTGAATATGAAAAACAAAAAAAAAGATACTGACATGACGCAAGGACCAATTATAAAGGTTCTTATTAATTTTTCAGCCCCGTTATTATTAGGGTTAGTCTTTCAACAACTATACAATACAGTTGATACCTTAGTTGTCGGTAATTTCATTGGAAAAGAAGCATTAGCAGCAGTAGGCAGTACAAATTCTATTATTAATACTTTAATAGGTATTTTTATGGGCTTTTCAATGGGGGCAAATGTTATAGTTTCACAATATTATGGCGCTCAAGATGACGAAGAAGTGCGTGATGCAGTTCATTCTTCAGTAATAATGTCTATAGTTTTTTCCATTATTATAACAGTAATCGGAGTAATATTCGTTCCAACTATGTTAAGGTTTATGGATACACCTGCTGATGTTTTTAAAGACGCTGAAACATATTTAACTATATATTTTATTGGTTCTGCAGGACTTATATTCTACAACACAGGTTCAGGAATACTTAGGGCAGTTGGTGATTCCAAAAGACCACTTTATTTTCTTGTTTTTTCAGCAATTGTCAACACTGTCCTGGACTTAGTATTTGTAATTTACTTCAATATGGGAGTAGCAGGTGTAGCATGGGCAACGGTTATTGCACAGGTGTTTAGCTCTATCCTTGTACTTGTAGTATTATCTCGAACTTCAGGCTCATACCGTATACAATGGAAGAGATTAAAGCTTAACGTACCCATGCTCAAGAAAATATTTAGAATAGGGCTACCATCTTCAATACAGCAAGGTTTAACGGCATTTTCCAATGTTTTTGTACAAGGGTATATAAATAGTTTCGGTTCAGCATTTATGGCTGGATACGCAGCATATGGAAAAGTAGACGCTGTTGCACTTCTGCCCATGCAATCTATCTCAATGGGAATTACAACTTTCGTTGGTCAAAATATTGGCGCAGGTAAAATCAATAGAGCTAAGAAAGGCGTAAGTCGCTCATTATTACTATCCATTAGTACAACAGCAATTTTGCTCACGCCTTTGGTCATTTTCGCAGAAGGTGCAATATCAGTTTTTAATGGTGACCCAGATGTCATACATTATGGTTCATTGTATATGAGACTGGTATCGCCGTTTTATTTATTATGTTGCATAAATCAGATATATTCTGGGGCCCTAAGGGGTGCAGGTGATACACGTGCGCCAATGGTTATTATGCTGTTTTCTTTCGTATTCTTTAGGCAANTTTATCTTTATATAGTTTCACGTTTATTCGTAGGCAATTTCTATCCTATACTCTTTGCGTATCCCGCAGGTTGGATTGTATGTAGTATACTAATTTATATTTACTACCGTCGTTCAAATTGGGAGCATAGGAGTTTTATTATTCCAACNGATNAAGTGNAGGACGCATAAATAAAAAACTCAAAATATATAGTTCTGCATGGACACCAACTCTAATAGTTGAGGACAAAAATACAAACTCGAAATATTTGTCAGAAGTATATGAGAGCGAGTAAGAAAGCTTATATGAGGAAACTCAAAATAAAAGTAAAAAACCGACTATATAGTCGGTTTTTATTATTGGCTGCGGACTAAGGATTCGAACCCTAACAAAATGAGCCAGAGTCATTCGTGCTACCTTTACACCAGTCCGCAATGTGCCGAACAAAATATATTATAATACAAATTTTAAGCTTGTGCAAGTGAAAAAAGTATTTGCTAATTCAAATTGTAGGTGAGAAGCAAATACCTACAGAAGATAGCAAAGTTTACAAAGAGAGACTTGGCGATATATTAATTTCAAAGGGTTATATAAACAATGAGCAAC
>JGI24707J26582_10000095_pt1 | contig 57537 bp, 49 predicted proteins | sample BioPla1DNA1_FD_26582 | JGI IMG/M metagenome (IMG submission 26582)
GCTTTAGTGTTATTTCTAAGTATTAATACATATATAATTATATTGCAAATTTTTATTATTGTCAAGTAAAATAAGGCTTTTTTCTTATAAAATTAAGTTATCAAAAGCAATAGATTTTTCTTAGTTAATTAGGAATTAATATATAAGTAAGAATTTTTAATAAATTCATCAGCCATTAGATCAGTTTTTTTGTTGAAAGTATATAAATTTAAAAGTATATTATGTTTAATTTCATGAATTTTAAACAATGATATTGAAAATAAATAGCATATGTGCTAAAATATAATTAAGATTTTATAGTAAAATAAATTAGAAAAAAGAGGGACAGGTATGAACAAGAATTATGAGCTTCCTTTATACTTATTTCATCAGGGTACACTTTATCAAGCCTATGATTTCTTTGGCTCTCATCGTGAGCAAGACGGCGTATATTTTCGTGTGTGGGCTCCTAATGCAAAAAGCATTTGCCTTGTAGGTGATTTTAATGAATGGCAGTCGGGAAAACACCCTATGCTGAAAATTACTAACTCCGTGTGGGAAATTAAGCTTCCTGATTTTAAAGCAGGCTCATTATATAAATACAGAATAGAAACTAATGATGGTAAAATACTTATGAAAGCCGATCCATATGGATTTCATATGGAGGTGCGACCAAATACAGCTACTGTTTATTATGAATTTAAGAACTTTAAATGGAGTGATAAAAGATGGTTTAATAAGCGTGACAGTACCGATATTTACAATAGTCCTATCAATATTTATGAATTACATTTAGATTCATGGAAGAAAAAAGGTGAGGAGGAAAGCTATACATTTTTAGAAATAGGACAGACTCTTATTCCATATGTGAAAGAAATGGGATATACACATATTGAGCTTATGCCTATTGCTGAGCATCCCTTTGATGGTTCTTGGGGATATCAGCAGATTGGATACTATTCACCAACCTCAAGGCATGGTACACCTGAAGATTTTATGGAATTTGTAAATGAATGTCATAAAAATAATATAGGAGTTATTTTAGATTGGGTACCTGCACATTTTCCAAAGGATGAGGCTGGCTTGTATGAATTTGATGGTACTTGCTTATATGAATATTCTGATATAAACAAAAGAGAGCATTATGGCTGGGGAACAAGGGTGTTTGACTGGGGAAAAGGTGAGGTAAAATCCTTTTTGATTTCCAATGCGCATTATTGGATAGATAAATATCATATTGACGGGCTTAGAGTAGATGCTGTTGCTAGTATGCTTTATCTTGATTATGACAGGAAGGACGGAGAATGGACACCTAATATTCATGGGTCTAATGAAAACCTAGAGGCAATTGAATTTTTAAAGCAGCTAAATTCATCATTATTTCAAAGGAATAAGAATATACTTATGATTGCTGAGGAATCTACTGCATGGCCCTTAGTAACAAAGCCGGTTGATGCCGGTGGACTTGGATTTAACTTTAAATGGAATATGGGCTGGATGAATGATATGCTAAGATATATTTCACTAGACCCTTTAAGCAGACCGTATAATCACAACAATATTACTTTTTCTTTTTTATATGCTTTTTCAGAAAATTTTATTTTGCCTATTTCGCATGATGAGGTTGTGCATGGAAAATGCTCAATGCTCGAAAAAATGGGCGGACCGAGAGAATACAGATTTGCATCATTAAGGACTTTTATGGCGTATATGATGGCACATCCAGGTAAAAAGCTCACATTTATGGGACAGGAATTTGCACAATATAAGGAATGGAATTTTAAACAAAGTCTTGACTGGGATTTGCTTGAATATGAAGAGCATAATAAGTATCATGAATATATAAAAGCATTGAATCAATTATATAAAAAGTCTAAGCCTTTTTGGGAGCTGGATACAGGCTGGGATGGCTTTAGTTGGATTAGTGGAGATGATAGTAAAAATAGCGTAATTGCTTTTAGGCGAATGTCAAGGACGGAGGAAATTATTGCTGTAATCTCATTTCAGCCTGTTGAACATGATGTATATGAAATAGGCGTGCCTTATTATGGTGAATATACGGAGATTTTCACAACTGATGCAATCGAATTTGGAGGAAGTGGAATAGTTAATTTACCTCAGCTATCACGTGAAAAGCCAATGCATGGAATGTATCATTCAATCGCTTTGAGGCTTGCTCCTATGTCGGCAGTATTTTTAAAGGTTAAAAAGCTTGAGATAAAAAAGAAGAAAAGTTATAAGATAAAAACGCAAAGTATGGCAAATGTAGTTCAAACAAATTGTAAAAAATAAAACCTTTATATAAAAAGAAAGGCAGGAATTTATGTATCACGTAAAGAAAGAATGTGTAGCTATGCTGTTAGCAGGTGGACAGGGAAGCCGCTTGTATGCATTGACTCAGGATATGGCAAAGCCGGCAGTGCCTTATGGCGGAAAGTACAGGATAATTGATTTTCCTTTATCCAATTGTGTTAATTCTGGTATAGATACAGTAGGGGTTTTGACTCAATATCAGCCACTTGTACTTAATGAATACATAGGAAACGGGCAGCCATGGGGCTTAGACAGAGTTCATGGGGGTGTGCATGTATTGCCACCGTACGAATCCTTTTCAGGTGCATCGTGGTATAAGGGTACAGCTAATGCGATTTATCAGAATATGAGCTTTATCGATAGATATAATCCTGAATATGTTATTATTTTGTCAGGCGACCATATTTATAAAATGGATTATGCTGATATGCTTGAATTTCATAAGGAAAGAAATGCATCAGCTACAATAGCAGTGCTTGAAGTACCATGGGAGGAAGCGCCACGCTTTGGTATTATGTCGACTGATGAGAACGACAGAATTACTGAATTTGCTGAAAAACCTGAACACCCTGAATCTAACCTTGCATCAATGGGCATTTATATGTTTAATTGGAAGGATTTAAGACGCCATCTCATTGAAAATGAAAATGATGAAGCGGCAAGCAAGGATTTTGGAAAAAACATTATCCCTGCTATGTTAAACGAGGGGTTAAAGCTGGTGGCTTATCCTTTTGAAGGGTATTGGAAGGATGTAGGAACTATTGACAGTTTATGGGAGGCTAATATGGATTTACTCAATCCTAAAGTTCCTCTTGATTTATATGAAGAAAATTGGAAAATATACTCAAGAAATCCTGTATATCCACCTCATTTTAGCTCTGAAAGCTCAAAGATTGAAAATTCTATGATTACTGAGGGGTGCAAAATCAGTGGAGAAATTGACTTTTCTGTGCTATTTGCAGGCGTTGTTGTGGAAGAAGGTGCGATAGTAAGAGATAGTATAATTATGCCTAATACAGTTATTAAAAAAGGTGCTGTAATAGAATATGCCATAATCGGTGAAGAATGTGTTATCGGGGAAAATGTGCATATAGGTGGAAGACCTGAGGATATTGATGATAAAGAGTCTTGGGGCGTATCTGTTATCGGGCATGAAATAAATATTTCTGCTAATACGGTTATACCAGCAAAATCAATGATTTCGGAATCTGTGTAGTAATTGATTATGTCAGCGATGTTAAAATCGATTTAAAGGTAAATAAATACAAGCCTGTTGTTAAGGCTTGTTTGAAAAGGAGAAAATTTATGGCAAGTATGTCAGATGTTATGGGACTTGTATTTTCAAATATGCATGATTCCTGCATTACTGAATTAACAGAGCAAAGGACAATGGCAAGTGTGCCATTTGGAGGAAGATACAGGCTTATTGACTTTATGCTATCTAATATGGTTAATTCCGGTGTTACAGATGCGGGAGTCATTACTAAATCTAATTATCAGAGCTTACTTGACCATTTAAGCTCAGGGCAGGAATGGGATTTAGCACGTAAAACAGGAGGGCTTAAGCTTTTACCACCGTTTGGCCATGCCGGTAGTGGTATCTANCGTGGGAGAATGGAGGCCTTAGCAGGCGTTCAGGAATACATAAGGCGTAATGATGCTGATTATGTAATATTAGCAGATAGTAATGTTATAGCCAATATGGATTTAAAGCCTTTTGTAGAATTTCATAAAAAAAGGCAGGCTGATATAACTGTTGTTTATGGTAGGCAGTATTGTACAAAGGAAGAATCCAAGTCCAAGCTTGTTTTATTTTGTGATGAAAATGACAGGGTTTTTGATGTGCTGACCGGCCCTGAAATAAATGGTGAGATAAATGTTGCATTAAATATATATGTTATGAATAAGAAGTTTTTACAAACCTTAATTGTTGAGGCTGCTTGCAGAAATCAGTATAGCTTTGAAAAGGATATTTTACAGAAAAAGCTGCGTGAATTTAAGGTTTTAGCGTATAAATATCAAGGATATTTTGCACAAATAGATAGCATGAAAGTGTTTTTTAAAAGTAATTTCGACTTACTTAATTCCGATATCCGTACTGAATTATTTAAGGTGGATTCACCTATTTATACAAAGGTCCGTGATGAACCTCCTGCAAAATACGGTATAGGTGCGAGTGTTAGGAATTCCCTTATGGCTGATGGCTGTATTATTGAGGGGAAGGTTGAAAATTCTATCATTTTCCGTGGCGTTAAAATAGAAAAAGACTCAATAATTAAAAACAGCATAATTATGCAGGGAAGCGTGATTAAACAAGGAAGTGATATCAATTATGCTGTGCTGGATAAAACTGTTCATGTGAGTGAAGGCAGTAGATTAACCGGTACAGCTGATTATCCAGTGTTTATAAAAAAAGCGGCTAAGGTCTAGATATATAATGTGATTATACTAATTAATGATAAAAATACTTGTTAAATATTTTAGTGAATATTGTAAATTAATTTTTGCTCATTTTAAAACATCTTAATCGTGATATAATATCATTGTATACTTTTGCTGAAAATCTGTAATCTTTATTACTGATTTTCAGCATTATTTTTTGCATAAATTATGTGATTTTGCTACAAAAGTATTGACATTTATTATTTTTAGGCATATACTAATTATAGTTTAGGCACACCTAAAAATATAATGATACGTTTATGGTAAAATAAAGGACTGGATATGACAGCTAATAGAGAAGATTATTTAAAGCAGATTTACAAGCTTGGCGGCGCTGAAAATTTTATATCGAATAAGCATCTTGCATTTTCACTTAATGTTTCTCCACCGTCAGTCAGTGAAATGATAGCAAAGCTTTCTAAGGAAGGATTAGTGACCTATGAAGCTTATAAAGGTGTTAAGCTTACGGAAGAGGGCAGAAAAAAATCTGTTTTTCTTGCACGAAGTCATAGGCTATGGGAGGTTTTTCTTATAGAAAAGCTTGGCTATGATTGGAGCGACGCTCATATCGATGCTGAATTATTAGAGCATGTTACTCCTGAGAGGCTTGAAAAAAGACTTTATGCTTTTCTTGGAAAGCCAAAACGCTGTCCTCATGGTGAAATTATTCCTGATTATGAGGATATGGGAATAAAGGACGAGGGGCTAATTTTTCTTTCAGATATGGATTGTGGTAAAATGGCAACTCTCACCAGAGTAAAGGAAGAAAAGGAATTGCTTGATTATCTTCAAGATTTAGGCGTTGTTATTGGTTCTACAATAAAAATAATAAATAAAGGCGAGTATGAGGGAAACATAACTTTTGAGATGATAGCAGTTGAATCAATTGATGATAAAGAAAAGAGAAATAGTACAAGCAAGTCTATTACGGTTAGTCATAAAGCTGCACAGAGAATTTTTGTAAGGGAAAATGATTAAATTTATTTTAGGAGGTAGTTATGAAAAAAGCTTCTATGAGGAAAAAGGCGGCGATTTTAAAGATTTTTACGGGAATAGTATTAATATTATCAATGGGACTTTTTATGCTAACAGGTTGTTCTATAAACACAACCTCAGATAACAATAAACTTAATGTAGTGGCAACTACTACAATGCTAACTGATTTAGTAAAGCAGATAGGCGGCGAAAAAATCAATGTTTCAGGGCTTATGGGTACGGGGATAGACCCTCATTCATACAAGCCCACAGCAGGCGATGTAACTAAGCTGCAAACTGCTGATATAGCTGTTGTAAACGGACTTCATCTAGAAGGGAAGATGACAGATGTTTTTGATGATTTAAAGAAAATTGATAAAATAGTAGTAAATTTAGAAGAGCAAATTGATAAATCGAAATTTTATCAAGAGGAAGAAGGTGTGTATGACCCACATATTTGGTTTGATGTATCGATATGGAAGGAAGCTGCAAAGGCAGTAGAAAAGGCACTTTCAGATAATGATGAGGAAAACAGCAGTACTTATAAAAGCAATTTAGAAGAGTATTTAAAGCAGCTTGATGAGCTTGAGGAATATATTATTGAAAAGGTTAATTCTCTTCCTGAGGAGTCAAGAGTGCTGGTTACTGCACATGATGCTTTTGGATATTTTGCAAGGGCATATGGCTTTGAAGTAAAGGGTATTCAAGGAATTAATACTCAGGCAGAGGCAGGAACTGCTGATGTTGATAATTTAGCACAATTTATAGCTGATAATAAGATAAAGGCTATTTTTGTCGAAAGCTCTGTTTCACCAAAGACTATTGAGTCGCTGGAGGCAGCGGTAAAGGCAAAGGGGTTTGAAACGAGCATTGGAGGAGAGCTGTACTCTGACTCATTAGGTGATGAAACTTCAGATACAGAAACTTATATAAAGACATTTAAAAAGAATATAGACACAATTATTAATGCTTTGAAATAGAATGTTATATTTAATTTGAAAAGAGGGATAAGATGAGTGGCGAGTCTTTAAAAACAAACGAATATATTGCCATTGCTGAGGATTTAACAGTTGCTTATGGTGAAAAGCCTGTGCTTTGGGACGTTGATTTCAATGTTCCAAAGGGGAAGCTTATGGCTATTGTAGGTCCTAATGGAGCAGGGAAAAGCACGTTGATAAAATCAATGCTAGGCTTATTAAAGCCCGTTGCAGGCAAGGTTGAGTTTTTTATCAATTCTGATAATAAGCCAAGCAATTTTAAGGATAAGGGGATAAGCAGAAAAATTGCTTATGTTCCTCAGAGCGGAAGTGTCGACTGGGATTTTCCGGCGACAGCACTTGACGTTGTACTTATGGGAAGATACGGACATTTGGGCTGGATTAAAAGACCTAAAAAGGCTGATAAGCAGCTTGCACTTGAAATGCTTGAAAAAGTAGGTATGAAGGAGTTTCAAAGCAGGCAGATAAGTCAGCTTTCAGGGGGACAGCAGCAGAGAGTGTTTTTAGCACGAGCTTTAGTCCAGCAGGCTGAATTGTATTTTATGGATGAACCCTTCAAGGGCGTTGATGCAAAAACTGAAAAGGCAATAATAACCTTGTTAAAGGAGTTAAAAGCACAGGGTAAAACAGTTGTTGTCGTTCACCATGATTTAAGAACCGTTACAGAGTATTTTGATTGGGTTACCTTGATTAATATGCGAATAATTGCCGAGGGTGAGGTAAATGAAACATTTACCAATGAAAATATTGATAAGGCTTATGGCAGAATCCGTTCGGATTTAGTTGAAGCTGTAAATACCGACGGAGAAAGCAGGGTGTAGTTATGATGGATATTCTTTCAAGATTAAATAACTATACGACTATTGTGGTAGCATTAGGTGCTGCTGTGCTTGGTATGATAAGTGGTGTAATAGGCAGCTACTCAGTTATTAGAAAGCAGAGCCTGATAGGTGATGGAGTATCACATTCTGCCTTACCTGGTGTAGTTTTGGCATTTATGATGACGGGGAATAAAAGTACTGAGGTTTTACTTTTAGGTGCTTTGGTAGCGGGTATCTTGGCAGCTGGATTTATAATAGGTATTGTTAAAAATTCACGGATAAAGTTTGATAGTGCATTAGCACTTGTTATGTCGGTATTTTTTGGAACAGGTCTTGTACTTTTATCAATTGTACAAAAGACACCTGATTCTGCACAGGCAGGACTTAGCAGGTTTATCTTTGGACAGGTATCAGCTATTTTAAAAAGAGATGTCTATATTATGACAATTGTAAGTGCTGTTTTAATATTGCTGGTGATTCTGTTTTGGAAGGAATTTAAGCTATTTAGTTTTGACCCAGAATACGCACACACACTGGGCTTTAAGCCCATGCGACTTAATTTATTGTTGATGCTGATGACTGTTTTTACAATAATAATAGGTCTGCAAACGGTGGGTGTAATTTTAATGAGTGCAATGTTGATTGCACCTGGAGTTGCTGCAAGGCAGTGGACGGATAGACTTTGGCTTATGATTGTTTTATCTGCTGTATTTGGTGCTGGTGCTGGTGTGATTGGTGCTTTCTCAAGCTCATTAGCTGAAAAGCTTCCTACCGGCCCTGCTATTGTGGTAGTAATAAGTATTATTGTACTTATCAGTATTTTAATTGCCCCCAACAGGGGATTGATAAGTAAGGCACTAAGACGCAGAAAAAGTAAAAAGGGATGGTTAGAAAAAGGTGTAAAAGGAGGAGATATTATATGAATCCTCAATTAGAAATACAATTGATAGCTATTTTTATAGCGACAGCGTGTGCTTTACCCGGAGTTTTTCTTGTGCTTAGAAAAATGACTATGATGTCCGACTCTATTTCACATACTACACTTTTAGGTATTGTGCTTGCATTCTTTATTGTACATGATTTAAGCTCACCTTTCTTAGTTGTTGGTGCAGCGGCAATGGGTGTTATAACAGTGTGGCTTACTGAATCACTTCATAAAACAAAGCTTGTATCTGAAGATTCATCAATAGGGATTGTTTTTCCTTTGCTGTTCAGCATTGCTGTAATTTTGATTTCTAAGTATGCTGGTTCTGTACACCTTGACAGTGATTCTGTGTTGGAGGGAGATTTAGTAAGTGCTCCATTTTACAGGCTTGAATTATTTGGCGTTTCCATAGGTGCAAAGTATATTTATATATCGTTATTCTACCTAATATTGAATATAGTATTGATTGCAGTATTCTTTAAGGAGCTTAAGGTATCTGCTTTTGACCCTATGCTAGCTAGTGTGCTTGGATTTTCTCCGATATTGTTGCATTATGGATTAATGTCACTGGTTTCTATAACAGCAGTAGGTGCTTTTGAGGCTGTTGGTTCAATCCTTGTTATTGCATTTATGGCAGGACCACCAGTAACTGCNTATCTCTTAACCGATGATTTAAAGAAAATGTTATTTATAAGNGGAGGGATGGGTGCTTTAAATGCTGTGCTAGGCTTTCAGCTAGCAAGATTNTTTGATGTATCTATTTCGGGAGCAATGGCAGTAATGACGGGTGTAACTTTCCTTATTGTATTTATTTTTGCACCACAAAGAGGACTGATTTCTATTGCTCTGCGTAGAAAAAGGCAGAAGCTTTCTTTTGGAATGTTAAACCTATTAATACATTTGCTAAGTCATGAAAATAGCGAATATGAAACACGAGAAGCTGAACATTGTTCATTAGCTAATCACTTGCATTGGCATGAAGGATATGCAAGAAAAATTGTCGACAAGCTGATTATTGAAAAGCTTATAGTAGTTGAAAATGGTATTTTAAAGCTAACGGATACGGGTAGAACGTATACATCAAATGAATATTCAAAGATTTTTAATAATTAAAAATACTTGCCAAGATATTGGCAAATCAGACTGAAGATAAAGTACAAAAACACAACTAGATGCTGCACGTATGTGTAACGTCTAGTTGTGTGAGTGGGGTAACATAGGGAGAGCAAGTTTACTTGCCAAGAAATTGGCAAGTATTTTTTATTTTTTACTCTTTTTAAGATATTCTTTTAAATATTTAGCTGTATATGAATTTTTTGATTTTGCCACTTGTTCAGGTGTTCCTTCAGCTATAACAAGTCCGCCCTTGTCACCACCCTCAGGGCCTAAGTCGATAATATAATCAGCTGTTTTGATTACATCAAGGTTATGCTCAATGACGACAATTGTATTACCACCCTCGCATAGCTTTTGTAAAACATCTATAAGCTTATGCACATCAGCAGTGTGAAGTCCTGTTGTAGGCTCATCAAGAATGTAAATGGTCTTTCCTGTCGAACGCTTTGAAAGCTCTGTTGCAAGCTTTACCCTTTGAGCCTCACCTCCTGAAAGAGTTGTTGCACTTTGTCCAATTTTAATATAGCCTAGACCAACATCAAAGAGAGTTTGCAGTTTTCTTGAAATTTTAGGAATGTTTTGAAAGAAGTCCAGTCCTTCCTCAACGGTCATTTCCAGAATGTCGTGTATGCTTTTACCTTTGTATTTAATTTCAAGGGTTTCACGATTATATCTAGCCCCATGACAAACCTCACAAGGCACATAAATATCAGGAAGAAAATGCATTTCAATTTTTAAGATTCCATCACCCTCACAAGCCTCACATCTTCCTCCGCGAACATTGAAAGAAAATCTACCTGCATTATACCCTCTCATTTTTGCATCATTTGTTGAAGCAAATAAATCACGAATATCAGTAAAAACTCCTGTATAAGTAGCACAGTTTGAGCGGGGGGTCCTTCCTATTGGGCTTTGGTCTATGGCTATTACCTTATCTAAATTATTTTCACCAGAAAACCTTTTGAATTTACCTGCTTTTATTCTTGCACGATTAAGCTTTGCGTATAAGTGCTTAAATAGAATTTCATTTACTAAAGAGCTTTTCCCACTGCCTGAAACACCGGTAACACAAGTAAATACTCCAATAGGTATTTTCACATCNATATTTTTAAGGTTGTTTTCCTCAGCACCTATTATTTTTAAGTACTTTCCATTTGGCTTTCTTCTGCTTTNTGGGACGGGAATGAATTTTTTTCCNCTTAAATACTGTCCGGTAACGGAATTTTCACATTTTAAAATATCCTGATAAGTACCGCTGAAAACAATTTCTCCACCATGCACACCTGCACCAGGTCCTATATCGACAATATGATCACTAGCTTTCATAGTATCCTCATCATGTTCTACAACAATAAGAGTATTTCCTAAATCTCTTAGCTTTTTCAGTGTAGAAATAAGCTTGTCATTATCACGCTGATGCAGACCTATGCTAGGCTCGTCCAAAATGTAAAGCACACCCATTAGTGAGCTGCCTATCTGCGTGGCAAGGCGTATTCTTTGGCTTTCTCCCCCCGAAAGTGTGCCTGCCGCCCGTGATAAGCTGAGATATTCAAGACCAACGCTTTTTAAAAACCCAAGTCTTTCCTTGATTTCTTTTAAAATACGTTCTGCTATCATCATATCACGTTTTGAAAGCTGAATATTTTCAGTAAATTCAAGTGCGTCTGCTACTGATTTTTTACTGTATTGAGATATGTTTATTCCTCCGACTGTTACGCCTAAGGCTACTTCATTCAGCCTTTCTCCGTGACAAACAGGACAAGCCTCCTCACTCATATATTGTCTGATTTCATCACGGGAATAATTACTATTTGTATCTCTGTATCTTCTTTCAAGATTATTTATAACACCTTCAAAATCAGTGAGATAAGAGCCGCTTCCTTGTTCAAAGGTACGTTCCACACGAATTTTTTCACCATTCGTGCCGTAGAGAATAATGTCGATAGCTTTTTGCGGTAAATCTTTAAAAGGTATGGTAAGAGAAAATTTATAGTGCTTTGCAAGTGCGTTAAGATACATTTCTGCTATTGAACCCTTTGTATAATTCCACCCCGTCGCACGAACCGCATTTTCAGCTAAGGACAGATTTTTATTAGGAACAACAAGGTCAGGGTCAATCTTTAAGAATACTCCGAGTCCTGTACATTTAGGGCAGGCACCAAAGGGATTATTAAAGGAAAACATACGTGGCTCAAGCTCTTCAACGCTGATGCCATGCTCTGGACAGGCATAGCTTTGTGAAAAGTGAATTTCACGCTCTGCATCACCATTTACATCGATAAATATTAATCCCCCACTTACTGCACCTGCTATTTCTATGCTATCTGTAAGGCGAGAAACAATTCCTTCTTTAATAACTAACCTGTCTACAACGATTTCTATACTATGCTTTTTATTTTTTTCAAGCTTTATATTTTCAGATAAATCATAGATAATTCCATCAATACGCACACGTGCATATCCTGATTTTCTTGCATTTTCAAGTTCCTTTACGTGTTCGCCCTTTCGCCCTCTTACAATTGGAGCGAGTATTTGTATTTTTGCACCACTTTCAAGTTCCATAACCTGATCTACAATCTGGTCTACTGTTTGTTGTTTTATTTCCACTCCACAAACAGGGCAGTGAGGAATACCCACTCTTGCATAAAGCAGACGTAGGTAATCGTGTATTTCAGTAACTGTTCCCACAGTAGAGCGAGGATTTTTAGAGGTGGTTTTTTGGTCGATAGATATTGCGGGAGAAAGTCCCTCAATGCTATCTACATCGGGTTTTTCCATCTGCCCTAGAAATTGACGTGCATATGAGGAAAGACTTTCTATATATCGTCTTTGCCCATCAGCATAAATTGTATCAAATGCAAGAGAGGATTTTCCCGAGCCGGATAAACCCGTCATGACAATAAGCTTATCACGAGGCAGTTCAAGGCTGATATTTTTAAGGTTGTTTTCTCTTGCACCTTTAATCTTTATAATATTTTTGTTCATTAGCATCTCCGTTTTATTTTATAATTTCTCTAGCTCTGCAATTTTATCTCTTAAATAAGCAGCATGTTCAAAATCAAGGATTTTAGCTGCTTTTTTCATTTCAACAGTGTATTGGTGAATAAGCTTTTGCTTTTCATTTTTAGTAAGCTTTTTAGCCTTGATTTTTCCGTCTTTATCTGTCTTTTTAGAAATTTCAAGTACCTCTCGAACGCTTTTTATAATTGTTTTTGGCGTTATATTATGAGTCTTATTATATTCGTCTTGAATTTTACGCCTACGGTTTGTTTCTACAATAGCAGCCTCCATAGAACGTGTAACTTGGTCCGCATACATGATTACTTCGCCTTCTGCATTTCTAGCTGCACGTCCTATTGTCTGTATTAGCGAGGTTTCGCTTCTTAAAAAGCCCTCCTTATCAGCGTCAAGAATGGCTACAAGCGATACTTCAGGAATATCAAGTCCTTCACGCAAAAGATTTATACCTACAAGAACATCAAATATACCATTTCTTAAATCACGAATAATTTCCATTCTTTCTAAAGCATCAATATCATGGTGCATGTAGCGAATCCTTATATCCATTTTTTCAAGATAATTTGTTAAATCCTCAGCCATTTTTTTAGTAAGAGTAGTTATCAAGACACGTTGCTTTTTTTCAACTCTTATATTTATTTCTGACAATAAGTCCTCGATTTGTCCCTCCACCGGTTTAACTGTAACAATTGGGTCGAGCAACCCTGTTGGTCTGATAACTTGTTGAACAGGGGGCGGACAATGCGATTTTTCAAATTCACCGGGAGTGGCTGACACATATACAGCTTGATTAATTTTACTCATAAATTCATCGAAATTCAAGGGTCTGTTGTCAAATGCCGATGGCAGCCTAAATCCATAATCTATTAGGTTTTTCTTTCTGGCATAATCTCCGCCGTACATACCTCTTACCTGAGGCAATGTTACGTGACTTTCATCTACAAACAATAAAAAGTCATCGGGAAAGTGGTCCAAAAGTGTTAGGGGAGTGCTGCCCGGCTTTCTTCTTTGTAAAACTCTTGAGTAGTTTTCCACACCCTTGCACGTGCCTATTTCACGCAGCATTTCTATATCATATTTTGTACGCTGAGCAATACGCTGAGCCTCTATTAGCTTGTGCTGAGCAGTAAATTCCTCAACCCTTTGATTAAGCTCTTCTTCAATATCAGAAATAGCGTCTTCAAGCAAGTCTTTTCCTACTATATAATGTGAGGCGGGGAAAATCATAACATGGTCTAAAATGTATTTTATATTCCCAGTTACAGATTCCACACCACTGATTCTTTCGATTTCATCACCGAAAAATTCTACTCTTATACTTGTTTCATCATAAGCGCCGGCAGGAAAAATTTCAACAATATCTCCTCTGACTCTAAATTTGTTGCGTACAAAGTTTAAATCATTTCGTTCATACTGCATATCAACAAGCTTTTTCATAACCTCTTCACGAGAAATTTCCATACCATTTCGTAAAGAAAGTACATTTTTACGGTACTCATCAGGACTACCTAAGCTGTAAATACATGAAACACTTGAAACGATTATTACATCACGGCGTTCTGTCAAGGCTGCTGTGGCTGAGTGGCGAAGCCTGTCAATTTCCTCATTAATTGCACTGTCTTTTTCGATATAAGCATCGGTAGAAGGTACATATGCTTCAGGCTGATAATAGTCGTAATATGAAACATAATATTCAACAGCATTATTAGGGAAAAACTCTTTAAATTCCGAGCATAGCTGTGCTGCTAAAATCTTGTTGTGTGCAAGGATAAGAGTCGGTTTATTTACCTTTTCAATTACATTTGCCATTGTAAAGGTTTTACCCGAGCCAGTTACACCTAATAGTGTTTGTGTTTTTTCACCGTTTTTAATACCTTTTACAAGCTTTTCAATAGCCTGTGGCTGGTCACCCGTAGGCACATATTCACTTTTTAAAATAAACTTATCCATTTTCATCATCTTTCTTTATGGCGAGATTATTGATTTAATCACATGAGCTTGCAAACAAAGTCTGAAAGCTTATAAGCAGAGAACAACACCTCCACGCACACCTCCACGGGAGGAGTGAATGTTGCTTTTTAGAGAAATATATTCCCTAAAAAACAGATTTAATTATTTTGCTTAGTCATACCATATATCGGGCATAAGTCCACTTTTTCTTATGGAGGTTTCTCCATTTATACCGATAATAATATGGTCGATTAATCTAATGTTTATATTAGCAAAGGCATTATATATTCTTCTTGTGGTTTGAATATCAGCTTTTGAGGGAATGTGCAGCCCCTTTGGATGGTTATGCCCAATAGCTACTGTATCACATTTGCTCTTTATAGCTATTTCCATTAAACGACGCATATCAACATTTAGCCTGCCTATATCACCTTGGCATACCTTTTCATCCAGCACAAGCTCCATTTCGTGATTTAAACATACAATATGCAGCTGCTCTACATCTTCTCCTATTAAAACAGCCTTAAAATAGCTGCAAAGCTTTTCGGGGGAATCAAGCTTTTCGGCTGAAATGCTTTGCTGCATATATATTTTAGCAATTTCTTTTATAAAAGAAATATGACTTGCTGTGCTTTCACCAATGCCCGAGATGTTAATTAGCTCATCGTGAGATGCGTCTAAAACACCTCTGATACTGCCAAATTTTTTAATAAGTAAATGTCCTAGTGCATTTGTGTCTTTTCTAGGATTTGTGAAAAATAGCATTATTTCCATTATTTCGTGCGGCTCAAGTGAAGAAAGTCCATTCTTTATCATTTTTGCTTTCATCCTTTGCCTATGACCTTTATGTAGGTCTTCATATTTCTTTGTTGACATTTCACTGTTCCTTTTAACATTAATTTGTATAAGAAAATAGTAATTTTTCATAAATAAATCAATTATTATATTAACAAAGCTAGAATAATTATAGCATATTTTATCAAAAAAGCATAGTGACTTTATCATGAAATTTGATTAACTATTTTTGGAAAAGGATATTTTAAAGAATAAAACAAATTTTATTATAAAAAGCATTGACTTTTTTGGTTGTATAACGTATTATAAAATTATTGATTATTTTGAAAGGAAGGATATTGAGTATTGGATAAAAAGCTTAAGCTTTATGGCTTTAATAATCTGACAAAAACCCTTAGCTTTAATATCTATGATGTTTGCTATGCAAAAAGTGAAAGAGAACAAAAGGATTATATCGCCTATATTGATGAACAATATAACTCAGATAGGCTGGCAAAAATTTTATGTGATGTAACGGAGATAATAGGAGCACAGGTCTTGAGCATTTCCAGTCAGGATTATGACCCGCAGGGGGCGAGCGTTACTCTGTTGATTTCGGAAAATCAGCGTAAAAGACAGATGGACGGTGCAGTGCGTACTATTTCTGCATCACAGGGTGAGGCTATCGTTGGGCATCTTGATAAAAGTCATGTTACTGTTCATACCTATCCCGAATATCATCCCGATAGTGCTATTGCGACCTTTAGGGTGGATATAGATGTGGCTACATGTGGAAAAATTTCGCCTCTTAATACATTGGATTATTTAATAGGCAGCTTTGATTCTGATATAATTACAATAGATTATAGAATCAGAGGATTTACACGCGATATTAATGGACAAAAATTTTATCGTGACCATGATATTACTTCAATTCAGGATTATATAAATGACTATACCTTGCATGAATATGATGCAACGGATATAAATGTCTATCAGGCGAATATTTTTCATACAAGATTATTAATAAAGGAAATGGAGCTTAAAAACTATTTATTCAATTCTGATATTTATGAAATTCCACCAAAAAAGCGTCTGGAAATTACTGAAAGCTTAAGGAAAGAAATGATAGAAATTTATAGCGGCATGAATATTTATGAATAGAAAAATATCTAATAAAAAGTGCAATATGAGTTTTGTATAAATACGGCTCATTATTGCACTTTTTTATTATTACGACTAATTATCTTCAAGCGATTTTAACGCCATTATTTCATCTGCATTAAGCTTAATTCTAGCATCTTTAATAATCTTTACATTATCACGGTGTACTGAAATCGAGCTGCCATCTAAATTGTTATCCAGTTTTACTTTGAGATTACCAGTCAGAAGATTTACTTCCTCCACTGTACCTTTTCCTTCTTTTGTTTGCACATAAGCACCNTGTTTAGGCGTTATAGCTAAAAGCTCCTCATAGCAGTCCTGTTCATATTTTAAGCAGCACATAAGCCTTCCGCAAGTACCTGATATTTTAACGGGATTTAATGAAAGGGATTGCTCCTTAGCCATTTTTATGGAAACAGGCTGAAATTCCCCTAAAAATGTTTTACAGCAGAATGGCCTGCCACACACACCAAGCCCACCTAATAGCTTTGCCTCGTCACGGACGCCTATTTGCCTTAATTCTATTCTTGTGCGATAAATTGCCGCTAAATCCTTTACAAGCTCACGGAAATCCACTCTGTTTTCCGAGGTAAAATAGAACATGATTTTATTTCCGTCAAAGGTGCAATCGATACCGATAGGTTTCATATCAAGCTTATGCTTTTCGATTTTTTCAGCGAAAACCTTTAATATTTCTTTTTCTTTTATGCGATTAAGCTTGATTTTTTCCTTATCCTCTTTAGTAGCAACCCTTATAATCTCTTTTAAAGGAGGGTGAACTTCACTTTCATCTATCATCCTATTAGGTAGTACGACAGTACCGCTTTCCACACCACGAGCTGTTTCTACTATAACGACAGAGCCAACAGGTAATTTTTCATCTTTAGGAGAAAAATAATATATTTTTCCTACGTCCTTAAATCGAACGCCTATAATTTCAACCATATACATCCTTTCTTATTTTGAAATATCTATAAAAATCTCATTAGTAATATATGAGGATAGAAGTGCAATATTAGAGTTTACTTCCCGATATTTTTGAAGACGTATTAAAAGCTCAAGAATAGAGGTGATTTTCCTGATGGAAAACTTTTCAGCTATTTTATAAGATACACTTATATTATTATCAATATTTTTTACTGATAATTTTAACGCATTCCTAAATTCATCAATAATATAATCTAATAAAGCCCAAATATCTTCACGTTTTTTAAATGAGGAAATAATTGAGAGAAATTTATATTCATTAACTGATATTAGCGAACTGACAGCTTCTTGCCCTTTTTCAATTATTTGATTTTTTTCGGAATTATTAATGATTTCAAGTGCTTTACCTATATTTCCATTTACACTTTCAGAAATTAATTTGCACTGATTTTCATCTAAATCAGTATCCTTTGATAAAGCGTCAGCACAATCTTTAATGCTGGGCGACTTTACGTTAAAAGCGACAACTCTTGAAATAATAGTTTCCAGTATTTTGGTTATGTCTTGTGCAGTAAAGATGAATCTTACAAAGGCGGGTGGCTCTTCAATCAGCTTTAGCAAAAGATTTTGCTGAATAACGCTCATTTCATCGCAATCGTTGAATATATATACCTTTACATCACCGTCAACAGGCTTTACAATACTGTCTTTAATAACATCTCTTATTAGCTCGGCTGTATATTTGCTATCGCTTTCAGCAGGACTTTTGACGAAAGAAACATCAGGATGCGTATCAGTATAAATTCTATCAATTTTTTTTGAAGAAAATATTTCATTCTCTAAAAAAAGCCCTGCACAATATCTTGCAAGAGTTTTTTTGCCCACGCCAGTATCACCCCATAATAAAATTGCATGAGGCATTTTATTATCATTATGAAGGCGACTGAGCCTATTTACAATATTATCCTTGCCAAAAAGCTCAATCAAACTTTTTCAAACCTTTCAACATCTGTTACAAAAATTGTAGCTCCACCTACAAAAACCTCGACAGGAAAGCTTGTGTAATTTCCCTCGCTGTATGATGCAGCAGAAGGCACCATTTGTTTTCTTTTGTGTGAATGTTCTTTAATCACATCAATTACCTGATTGATTTTATCATCATCAACGCCTATTATAAAAGTGGTGTTTCCAGCCTTTAAAAAGCCGCCGGTTGAAGCTAGCTTTGTAGCAGAAAAGCCACTCTCTGTTAAAGCAGTAGAAACAGCATGGGAATCATCATTATTAACAATAGCATATACTAGTTTCATAATATCCTCCGCATCTATATTAAAAAATTTATGATATATACATTATAACATAATATATTTAAAAAGTAAATAAGAAAAACGAAAAGAGTAAAAACACTTATACACACCACTTAAAGCAGTGTGTATATTTATAATATTATATATGTTTTCAAGGCAAGCAAATCGTTAAAAAGACGAATTAAGTATAATATTTCAGACTTTGACTTCTATCTTATACTATTGTGCATTATCTTTTGCAAATAGATTTGCAATTGTAATTACAGCCGGATAAAGCACACCGGCCACGGGCCAAACAATCCAGCTTGTTCCCCAGTCATTTGTATAAAAGCTGTATGCTAGGTATATTGCAGTGGCAGCACACCAAAATGCAGCAGAAATTGGTGCAGTAAAGCTTTTAGTTTCTTTTGATTTTTTTGAATACTCGCCTTCTTGTAAAAGCTTTTCATAGCTTTCCCATACTATTCCTCCACGGATAAAAAATATTACTCCTATCCCTGCTATAATGAAAAAGATTGCCATCATTGATATGGTCAGCATTTCATCATCTTCATTTACTGCCATACCGATAAAAAACGGTACTACTGATAAAATACATAAAATCGTGCCTATAATATTGTTTCTAGTATAAGTAGGCTTAAATTCGCTTTTTCTTTGTTTTACCATATCGGTGACACCATATTCAGTTTCAAACACTTCTTTTTCTAGAAATTCATACATTTCCGTCTTACTTCCGCTTAATATAAATATTGCGACAGCCACTGCTGCAAGGATAAACATGATAATCAAGCCTATGCCGCCGGCTGCATTTTCAGAAATATTATATTTAGGTACTTCGCTCATTACGCCTAAAACAAGCAAGCATATAGGAGAAATTATACAAAGAAAAACAGCATAAGCAATGGACTTTGAGGTTGTTTGTTTTACTTTTAAAAAATTGTTGGCATCTTCCATTGAAACTTTTCTTATTTCAGATTTTTCTTCTATATATTCCTCTTGTTCTATTTCCTCATGAGTATCTTTTAAAAGAAAATCAGTGCTTACTCCAAAAATCTCCGATAGCTTAATTATTTTATCTAAATCGGGTATTGACTGAGCCCCCTCCCATTTGGAAACGGATTGCCTTGAAACATTTAATTGATTAGCAAGTTCCTCTTGTGACCAGCCGCTTTTTTTACGCAGCATTATTAATTTGTCTGCAAAAATCATATTTTTCTCCTTATTACTTTATTATTTTAAAAATGCTTTAAAATAAATTTGCTTTATTTATGTAATAAGTATAGCATTGAAAGCAGTTGCACACCACCAATTAGGCATTTCAATATGTCAACTGGCAGTTGCGTTTAGCTGTTTATTAATATTATATATTATAATTAAACTTTTGTAAATAAAAAATTTTATTTAAATTAATTTATAATAAGCATGAATATTTTCGCTTGTAAATTTCTTAAAATAATGCTATACTAATATTTATGATACGGCAGTGACTTTAAACTGCTGATTTCTTTGTTTTCAAATCTTTTGGAAGGGAATGTATATAGATTGGCTAAAAAATATGATGATAATTCGCTTGTATCTTTAAAAGGGCCTGACCAAGTTAGAAAGCGTCCTGCTGTTATATTCGGCTCTGATGGGGTTGAAGGCTGTCGTCATTCAGTGTTTGAAATTTTGTCAAATTCCATTGATGAGGCTAGAGAAGGCTATGGAAATAGTATAATTATCACCAAATATCTTGATAATTCAATTGAGGTTCAAGACTTTGGTCGTGGGATTCCCATAGATTTTAATAATAATGAACAAAAGTATAACTGGGAGCTTGCTTTTTGTACCCTTTATGCAGGTGGAAAATATAATAATAACAGCGGAGATAACTATACCTTTGCTTTAGGTCTTAATGGACTTGGACTTTGTGCTACACAATTCTCGTCAGAATACATGGAGGTTGTCAGCAAAAACGGTACTTGGGAATATCATTTAAGATTTGAAAAAGGCTTTAATGCAACGGATAATGAAAAAGGCTTTGTTAGAAAACGCTGTGATGGTGATACAGGTACAACTATTAAATGGCGTCCTGATTTAGAGGTTTTCACTGAAATAGATATTGGCGCAGAGTATATTGAAGAAGTTTTAAAAAGGCAGGCTATCGTAAATGATGGCATTGAATTTGTTTTTAGAAATCAGCTTGAAAATGGTAGCTTTGATGAAAAAATATTTAAATATAATAATGGTATTGTCGACTATATAAATGAGATATGCAAAGATGACGCTCTTACCACTGTTCAACACTGGACAACTGAAAAGGAAGGGCGTGACAGGGCGGACAAGCCTGATTATAAGCTGAAAATGAATGTTGCCTTTGTCTTTAGCAATAAATCAAAGCTTATAAATCACTATCATAATTCAAGCTTTCTTGAACATGGAGGCAGCCCTGATAAGGCAGTAAGGCAGGCATTTGTATCGCAGATTGACTCGTGGTTAAAGTCGAATAACAAGTACAATAAAAATGAAAGTAAGATAAACTTTAGTGATGTTGAGGATTGCTTAGTGTTTATTTCTAATAATTTTTCAACACAGACAAGCTATGAAAATCAGACTAAAAAAGCTATTACAAATAAGTTTATTTATGAGGCTATGACAGAATGGCTAAAGCATCAGCTGGAAGTCTATTTCATAGAAAATCCCGATGAGGCACTAAAGATAGGCACTCAGCTTTTGATTAACAAGCGTTCTCGTGAGAATGCTGAAAAAACAAGGCTTAATCTNAAAACAAAGCTTTCNGGAACTATTGATATTTCTAACAGAGTGCAGAAGTTTATAGACTGCCGCAGTAAGGATACTTCAAAAAGAGAGCTTTATATTGTTGAGGGAGATTCAGCTTTAGGAAGTGTAAAGCTGGCGAGAAATGCAGATTTTCAAGCTGTTATTCCGGTAAGAGGAAAGATTTTAAACTGCTTGAAAGCTAGTTATGACAAAATATTTAAAAGTGAGATAATAGTTAATGTTTTAAAGGTTCTAGGCTGTGGAGTTGAGGTTAAATCCAAGGCGAATAAGGATTTGTCTTCATTCAATCTTGATAATTTAAGATGGAATAAAGTGATAATCTGTACCGATGCCGATGAGGATGGCTTTCAGATAAGAACGTTGATTTTAACTATGATATACAGACTTACTCCTACTTTGCTTGAAAAGGGTCTTGTCTATATAGCTGAATCCCCACTATATGAGATAAATACAAAGGATAGGACTTATTTTGCGTATACTGAGTCGGAAAAGACACGTATCTTAGAGGAAATAGGTAATAAAAAGTATACTATTCAACGCAGTAAGGGACTTGGCGAAAATGAGCCTGATATGATGTCGCTTACTACTATGAATCCAGATACAAGACGACTTATTAAGGTGCTTCCTACTGATTATGAAAAGACCAAATGGATGTTTGATGTATTGCTTGGTGATGACTTGCAAGGGCGAAAAGATTATATACAGGAGAATGGCAGTCAATATCTTGACCTTGCGGATATTAGCTGATTTTGATAATTTTATAGATTTATGGAAAATTTAATTTTTATAGAAAACAAAAGTGTAAGTGCTAANCAAATTTCAGATTTAAGGGAAAATATNGGTTGGAATCGTATGGAAAATGCCTTTTCTGATAAAAATATGCAAAGCTATTTTCATGTAGCTTGTTATGATAAGCAAGTCTTAGTCGGGTATATCGATTGTGTGAGCAATATGGTAACAGATGCATATATACAGGATCTTATGGTTGCTAAAGAATATCAGAAAAGAGGCATAGGTACGGAGCTTGTAAATAAAGTTATTTCACGCACGCGAAAAGACGGTATTTATATGGTGAATGTACTTTTCGATGAACATTTGACAAGGTTTTATAAAAAGTTTGGCTTTAATTGTGTTTGCGGCGGGCAAATACAAAATTTCATTTCTTTTTAAAGGAGAATTTTTTTGAGCAAGAAAAAGGATAGAAAAAGTAAAAATCCTAACCCACATAATGCCTATATTGAGGGGTCAGGCATAATAGAAGAAAAAAATATAGTGGAAACTCTTGAAGAAAACTATATGCCTTATGCTATGAGTGTAATTGTTTCCAGAGCTTTACCTGAAATTGATGGATTTAAGCCATCACATAGGAAATTGCTTTATACAATGTATAAAATGGGGCTGTTAAATTCTGCTAGGACAAAATCTGCGAATATTGTAGGACAAACTATGAGGCTTAATCCTCATGGTGATGGTCCTATATATGAAACAATGGTGCGTCTTGCAAGAGGGAACGAATCGCTTTTACACCCGTATGTTGACAGCAAAGGAAATTTTGGCAAGGCATATTCACGAGATATGGCATATGCGGCATCGAGATATACCGAGGCAAAGCTGGAATCAATTTGTAATGAGCTTTTTAGTGAAATTGACTTTGATACTGTTGATATGGTGCCTAACTATGATAACAGCACAAAAGAGCCTTTGCTTTTACCTGCAAAGTTTCCGTCGATACTTGTTAATTCTAATTTCGGCTTGGCTGTTTCTATGGCAAGCTCAATATGTTCTTTTAATTTAAAAGAAGTATGCGAAACAACCATTGCTTTAATAAAAGACCCTCAGCATAATGCTCTAACTACGCTCAAAGGTCCTGATTTTTCGGGCGGCGGCGAGATTGTTTATGATGAAAAAGAGCTTGAAAAGATATATACAACTGGCAGGGGAAGTGTAAAAGTCAGGGGGAAATATATTTATGACCAGTCTGAAAATTGTATAGAAATCACAGAAATTCCTCCTACCACCACGGTTGAAGCAATTATTGATAAAGTTGTTGATTTGGTAAAGGAAAATAAAATAAAGGAAATTGCTGATGTCAGAGATGAAACTGATTTGTCAGGGCTTAAGCTTGTGCTTGACTTAAAGCGGAATGTCGATTATAAACAGCTTATGGCTAAAATTTTCAGATTTACACCGCTTGAGGATAATTTTTCAGCAAACTTTAATATACTTATTGCAGGTACTCCAAGAGTCATGGGCGTATATAAAATTCTTGATGAATGGACGCACTTTAGAGTTGAATGTATAAGGAGAAAGCTGTATTTTCAATTAGGGAAAAAACGTGAAAAGCTCCATTTGCTGATGGGCTTGCAAAAGATTTTGCTAGATATTGATAAGGCTATTAAAATTATTAGAGAAACTGAGGAAGAGGCAGATGTAGTGCCTAATCTTATGATTGGATTTGGCATTGATGAAATACAGGCTGAGTATGTGGCTGAAATTAAGCTTCGTCACATAAATAAAGAATATATTGTAAAAAGGATAGCTGAAATTGAATCCTTGAATAAGGATATTGCTGAAATGGAGCTTACAATTTCCGAGGATGGCAGGATAAAATCAATTATAATTGATGAGCTTAGGGAGATTTCCAAAAAATATGGGCAGAGTAGAAAAACAACCTTTACTTTTGAGGAAGATGAGGTAGTTGTAATCGAAGAAGAAGTACCTGATTATCCTGTGCATATTTTTATGTCGGAGGAAGGATATTTCAAAAAAATCACACCTCAGTCATTGAGAATGAGCAAGGAAAACAAGCTTAAAGAGGGAGATAGATTTATTTTTGAAACAGAGGCGACAAATAAGCACGAGCTTTTATTTTTCACTGATAAATTTCAAGTATATAAGTCACGCTGTTCTGATTTTGATGATACAAAGGCAGCAAACCTAGGAGAATATATACCGGCTAGATTGGGATTTGATGAGGGAGAAAGGCTGATTTTTACTTGTGTTACCTTGGATTATTCGGAGAATCTTGTTATATTCTTCAAAAATGGTAAGTGTGCAAAAGTGCCTTTGGCTTCATATGAAACTAAAACAAAGAGGAAAAAACTAGCCAAAGCATTTTCCCATGTTTCTGAAGTGGTTGCTATGTTCACTGTTAGTAAAGAATGTGAATTTATCCTTAAATCGGCGGCAGGGAAAGTGATGATTTTTTCAACAGAGCTAGTTTTGCCTAAAACTACCAAAAGCACTCAAGGTGTGCAGGTGATGAGGCTTACTAAGACTGAGCTTGCCAGTGCAAGAAGGTTTGAGGAAGGAATGATTGAAAATGCCGATGATTTCAGGACAAAGAATATACCAGTAGCAGGAACATTATCAAAAATAGATATTGACCAGCTTGAGCTGGAATGATTAAATTTGTAAATATTTTTTGATAATTATAATAAAAAAAGTGGAATTTTTTTTGTGTATATGATATAATTATATCGTTAATTTAAATAATGAAAAATTTATTTGTTAAATATATTGTAAAAACAGATAATGGAGGTAAGTTGTCCATGCTATCCGATATTGATATTGCAAAACAGGCTAGGCTATTGAATATTAAGGAAATTGCAGAAGGCTTGGATATTGATGAAACTGAGATTGAGCCTTATGGGCATTATAAAGCTAAGCTTTCTCAATCTCTTATTAATCGACTTAAATCTAAACAGGACGGAAAGCTGATACTTGTTACAGCAATAAACCCTACTCCAGCGGGAGAGGGAAAGACGACAATAAGCGTCGGACTTTCTCAGGCNNTAAATAGGCTAGGTAAAAAATCNGTGCTTGCTTTGAGAGAGCCGTCTTTAGGTCCGGTATTTGGAATAAAGGGTGGTGCAGCAGGAGGAGGATATTCTCAGGTTGTGCCAATGGAAGATATAAATTTGCATTTTACGGGAGATATGCACGCTATTACCTCTGCTAATAATTTGCTTTGTGCTTTANTAGATAACCATATTCAAATGGGAAATGAGCTTGGTATTGATGTTCGCAGGATATTATTCAAACGCTGCCTTGATATGAATGATAGATCCTTAAGAAATATCGTCATTGGCCTTGGTGCAAAGGTTGATGGCATACCTAGAGAGGATCATTTTCAAATTACAGTAGCAAGTGAAATTATGGCTATTTTATGCCTAGCTGATGATATAAATGATTTAAANAAAAGACTTGGAGATATTCTTGTAGCATATTCTTATGATAATAAGCCGATTTATGCTAGGGATTTAAATGCGGTTGGTGCTATGGCGGCACTGCTTAAGGACGCTATAAATCCTAATCTTGTGCAAACCTTGGAAAATACTCCGGCAATAATCCATGGAGGGCCTTTTGCAAATATTGCACATGGCTGTAATTCCGTACGTGCAACTAAGCTTGCTTTAAAGCTTAGTGAATTTGCAGTGACTGAGGCGGGGTTTGGCTCGGATTTAGGTGCTGAAAAATTCTTTGATATAAAATGCAGAAAAGCTGATTTAAAACCTGATTGTGTAGTAATTGTAGCTACTGTTCGTGCTCTAAAATATAATGGCGGAGTGCAAAAAAGTAATCTTACAAGTGAAAATTTAGATGCACTTGAAAAGGGTCTTTGCAATCTAACTGCTCATATCGAAAATATGAGAAAATTTGGTGCTCCTGTTGTTGTTGCTATAAATAGGTTTTTGACGGATAGCGAAAAGGAGCTTGCTATGGTTGAAAAGGCTTGCAAGGATAATGGAAGTGAATTTGCCTTGGCAGAGGTTTTTGCTAAAGGTGGAGAGGGTGGAATTTCTTTAGCTGAAAAGGTTATTTCAGCTTGTGAAAAAAAGAGTGATTTTTCACCTATTTATGACTTGGAGCTTAGTATTGAAGAAAAGATAGAAAAGCTAAATATAGAGATTTATGGAGGAAAGGCTGTGTCTTATTCAGCTGANGCNAAAAAGGCANTGGCTGAGATAAAGGCTTTAGGCTTTGATAATTTGCCTATTTGCGTTGCAAAGACACAGTACAGCTTGTCTGATAATCCAGAGCTTTTAGGAAGACCTCATGACTTCACCTTGAATATAAGGGATTTGAGAGTATCAGCAGGAGCAGGCTTTGTTGTAGTTTATACGGGAAATATTATGACAATGCCGGGCTTGCCTAGAGTTCCTGCGGCAAATAATATTGATGTGAATGAAGATTGTGAGATAATAGGTTTATTTTAATGAAAAGAAAAGAATTTTTATCCTTTAGTGAAGAAGATACTGCAAATATTGCTAAGAAATTTTGCAACAACTTAAAAGTAGGTGATGCAGTGCTTTTTCATGGTGAGATGGGTGCGGGCAAAACCACATTTACAAAAACTATTGCAGAATATTATAATTGTGATGATATTGCTGTCAGCCCTACCTTTTCTCTTGTTAATGAGTATTTTGGTGATGCTAAGATTTTCCATTTTGATTTATATAGAATAAGTGATGAGGAAGATTTGTATTCAATCGGTTTTTATGATTATATTAGAGAAGAGGCAATTTTTGTAATAGAATGGAGCGAGAATATTCCCTCACTATCTGATGAATTTTCGAGAGTTTTTACTATTTCTATTACGAAAATTGACGAAGCTTCACGCAAAATTATAATAGAAGGCATGGAGGAATAATATGCTTGTTTTAGGGGTTGAAAGCTCAGCTAAGGTTGCCTCCTGTGCTGTTTGTGAGATTGATAATACAGGTAGTATTAATAGTGATTATCAAAATATAAAGGTGATTTCAAACTTTACTGCTAATACAGGGCATACTCATTCTCAAACTTTATTACCGATACTGGAGCAGGCTTTAAATATATGTGGTAAGAAATTTTTAGATATGGATTTGATTTCCGTATCCTCAGGGCCCGGCTCTTTTACAGGGGTGAGGATTGGTGTTTCTACGGTCAAGGGCATTGCATATGCATTAAAAAAGCCATGCTGTGGGGTTTCCTCATTAAAGGCTTTGGGTCTTAATATGCTGGGTAATGCTGGAGTTGTATGTGCTGTGATGGATGCTAGGAGAAATCAAGTGTACAATGCACTTTTCAGAGTTAATGGCTTTGATTTTGAAAGGCTTTGTGAAGATAGAGCAATTTCAATTGAAGATTTAGAAACAGAGCTTTCAGGTTTTGATGAAAAGGTTTATCTAGTAGGAGATGGAGCAGATTTGGTTAAAAAAAGCATTTCTTGTAAAAATGTTATTTTAGCAAATTCTTTTCAAAAGCTGCAAAATGGTGTTTCTGTATGTGCGGCTGCTATTGGTGAAAAAACAGTTTCATCAGATATGCTTATGCCAAGCTATTTAAGGCTTTCTCAGGCAGAGAGAGAAAGGATTAATAAAGAGAAGGAGAATTTAAATGGATAGAATTATAGCTTTAGGCAGTGACCATGGTGGTTATAGCTTAAAGGAAGAAATTAAAAAATATCTTGATGAAAGGGATATTAAATATATCGATTTAGGAAATGATGGTTCGAGATGTGATTATCCCGACATTGCTCAAATGGTATGTGAAAAAATTATTGAAAATAAAGCAGCTTTAGGTATTCTTTTCTGTGGAACGGGCATAGGCATGAGCATTGCTGCAAACAAGATTAGAGGAATACGTGCTGCTGTATGCTCAGACTATTTTTCTGCTAAGTATACAAGGCTGCATAATGATGCTAATGTACTTTGCCTTGGTGGAAGAGTACTTGGTGCAGGTGCTGCTACTGAACTTGTTGAAGTGTTTTTAAGCACAGATTTTGAGCAGGGAGGCAGACATTCTGTCAGAGTTGATAAAATTTCTAAGCTAGAAAATGATAATTAATGAAAGGAGCTTTTAATATGAAAAAGCTAATAATTTGCGATCATCCACTTATTCAGCATAAAGTATCTCTCTTAAGAGATAAAAATACAGGTTCTAAGGAGTTTAGAGAGCTTGTAAATGAAGTGTCAATGCTAATAGGCTACGAGGCAACAAGAGATTTGCCCTTAAAGGAAGTATCAGTAGAAACACCGGTCGCCATAGCAAGAACGAATGTAATATCGGGCAGAAAACTGGCGATTGTGCCTATTTTACGTGCGGGCATTGGCATGGTAGACGGCTTGCTTGCTTTAGTACCTGCTGCAAAGGTGGGGCATATCGGTATTTCTAGAGATAAAAGAAATGATAATTCTGTTTCCGTATATTATAATAAGCTTCCGTCTGATGTGGCGAGCAGAGATGTTATTTTACTTGACCTCATGCTTGCGACGGGTGCTTCTGCTATAAAAGCTATTGAGGCTGTAAAGCAGCAAGGGGTTTCATCAGTTAAGCTTATTACTGCTCTTTCCTGCCCCGAAGGTGTAAGGGCTGTGCATGATCAGCACCCAGATGTTGATATTTACACAGGTGCAATGGATGAAGGCTTGAATGATGAGCTGTATATAACTCCCGGTATCGGTGATGGGGGAGATAGGATTTTCGGTACTAAGTAATCTTTTGTTTTATTGCAATTGAAAAAGGAGGCTGACCTTGAAAGATAATAATTATCGCAATGGTATAGATAAGCCATTGGTGATTTATAGTATAGCTGTTGCAATAGTGCTTATTGTGATAGTAGCGGCGGCTTTTTTGCTGGCGTCACAAGATTCTGTGTTAAATGATAATAGCAAATCAGAGCCTTCTGGCACTGCTGCAACTTTGGATACTACTTTACCTACTACACAGGAAAGCACTGAGCAAAGTGACAACATTCAATCAACTACTGCACCACCGGCAGCTGAAACCACTGCACCAGATAAGACAAGTGCTGCGGAAGAGATAAAATCGCCTCCTGCAATAGGCAGTGAGCTTAGTGTTGAATATAGCAAGGAATTTTTCGCTGATGATTTATTTTTCGGGGAAAGTATGGTTAGTGTAATGCCTATGTACGGCATTGTAGAAGAAAAGAACATCTTTGCATCGAATAATATTAGCCATAATAATTTACTTACTAAAAAAGCTGACACTCCTAAGGGAAGTCTTACTATTGCTGATTATGCAACACAAATGTCACCGCAAAGAATTTTTATTTTTGTTGGTACAAATTCGCTTTCTGCAAAGCTAGGTGTTGAAAAAATGGTTAAGGAGCTTGAAAAGCTTGTTGACAAGCTTCAAAAGGTATCTCCGTATTCAAAAATATATATTATTGCACACACACCCACCACATCAAAAAGTGATATTGATATAACAGCTAAGCAGATAAAAGAATATAATGAGCAAGCAAAGGTATTTGCAAAGGTCAAGGGAATAGGTTATATCGATGCATATAATTTACTTGTAAATGGTAGCGACAGCTTGAGAGATGAATTTGTTTCATCAAATGGTATTTTCTTAAATGCTAAAGGATATAAGGCTTTGTTATCTTATATTCAGACTGCATTAAGCTAGCTATGAAAGGAAAGAGGACCTATGATAGCTGAATGTGTTGTTATTGTAATTATACTTCTTATAATTTCTGTGGTTTTTCTTAGAGCAAAACGAGTGAAATGGGCGCTGCTTACTTTTCCTTTAATGGTTGTTCCCTTTGCCAACGTTGCTGTAAGTCAGATATTCAGGTTTTTTAGATATAGTTATGATGCTAATATTATCACTATTACAAATGTAGTTGCTGTTATTATTTCTTCTGCGTGGATAGGGCTTATGAGCTATTATTTTGAGAAAAAGAGTCAGCGAGCCTCTTATCTCACAACTACTTTATTGTTTAATATAATTCTTGCTATAATATTGATAAATAATGCTCCTAATTAATTTTTTGGAAGGGTTTGTTTTATGAAGTGGACTGGTTTAAATGATTTACGTGAAAGCTACTTAAATTTTTTTGAAAGTAAAGGACATTTAAGAATGAATAGCTTTCCACTTGTTCCTCAAGGGGATAATTCTATATTGCTTATTAATGCCGGTATGACACCTTTGAAAAAGTATTTTCAAGGTGTAAAAACACCGCCGAGAAACCGTATAACAACTTGTCAGAAGTGTATACGTACAATTGATATTGAAAATGTCGGCAAAACTTCGAGACATGGCAGCTATTTTGAGATGCTAGGTAATTTTTCTTTTGGGGATTATTTCAAAAGAGAGGCTATTACTTGGGCATGGGAATTTTTCACTAAGGTGCTAGAAATTCCTGAGGAAAGGCTTTGGGTATCCGTTTACAAGGAAGATGATGAAGCAAAGGATATATGGATAAATGAAGTTGGTGTTCCAGCTGAGCGTGTTGTCAAAATGGGTAAGGAAGATAATTTTTGGGAACATGGAAGCGGCCCTTGTGGTCCTTGCTCTGAAATATATTTTGATAGGCAGACTGATGAGCCTGCAACAGGTATTTTCGAGGGATATGACGGTGATAGGTATGTAGAAGTATGGAATCTAGTATTTACACAGTTTGACAATGATGGAAGAGGGAATTATACACCTCTTGCCAATAAAAACATTGATACGGGTATGGGACTTGAAAGACTTGCTTGTGCTATGCAAGGTGTGGACAACCTTTTTGAAGTTGATACAGTACGCAATATAATGGGCAAGATTTCCGAGCTTACAGGTGTTGAATATAAGGCAGATGAGCAAAGGGACATTTCGCTTAGAGTTATTACAGACCACATTAGAAGCACTGTTTTTCTTGTTGGTGATGGTGTTCGTCCTACTAATGAGGGCAGAGGCTATGTCTTACGCAGGCTTTTACGCCGTGCAGCAAGGCATGGACGTTTATTAGGAGTTAAAGAGCCATTTTTATATAAAATTTGTGATACTGTTATTGACGAAAACCTTTCAGCATATGCGGAGCTTGATGAAAAGCGAGAGTATATTAAAAAGGTTATTAAAACTGAGGAGGAAAGCTTTTCTTCCACTGTTGACAAGGGTATTTTAATTCTTGATGAATATATAAATGAACTTAAGGAAAATAATAAAGCTATTCTTTCAGGTGAAAAGGTGTTTAAGCTGCATGACACTTATGGTTTCCCATTTGATTTGACTAGGGAAATACTTGAAGAAAAGGGCTTTAGCGTAGATGAAGAAAAGTTTAAGGCATTGATGAAGGAGCAAAAGGAAAAGGCTCGTGCTAATCAAAGCTTTAAGGGTGGTTGGAGTGATAGCACAGCTGATGCGGTGGCAAAGTTAAGCACTGAATTTACAGGTTATACTTCCTTAAGTGAAAAAACCGAGTTGCTTGCTATTTTAAAAGATGGTGAGCTTGTTAAAGCTGTTGAACAGGGCGATAGTGTAGCTGTAATTATTAAAACTACTCCATTCTATGCTGAAAGTGGCGGTCAGATAGGCGACAAGGGCACAATTTCCATTGGCGATAATGTTATTTCTGTCACAGATACTAAAAAGATGGCGGGCGGACAATATATCTGCTATGGAATTGTTGAAAGCGGTGCTTTTAGTGTAGGTGATGAGGCTTTGGCACAGGTTGACCAAGAAAAAAGACAGGCAATAATGAGAAATCACACTACTGCACATATTCTTCAAGCTGCATTAAGGAGTGTATTGGGTGAGCATGTTTTACAGGCAGGTCAGCTTGTAGATGAGCATAGATGCAGATTTGATTTTAGCCATTTTAATGCTATGAGTGATGAAGAGATTGCAGAAGTTGAGTCTATTTGCAATAGAGAAATTTTAGCGGCAAAGCCCGTTGTTATTGATGAAATGGCGATTGATAAAGCTAGAGAAAAGGGTGCTATGGCTTTATTTGGAGAAAAATACGGTGATATAGTTAGAGTTGTAGAAATTGAGGGCTTTTCCACCGAACTGTGTGGTGGAACACATGTTGATAACACCTCAAAAATCGGCTTGATGAAAATTATCTCTGAATCTTCAGTATCTGCAGGCACAAGGAGGATTGAGGCTGTTACAGGTGCAAATCTGCTTTTTGAATATGAAAATATGAAAAGGACTATTATTAAAACCTCAAAAGTGCTGAAGTCATCTAATATAAATGAACTGGTGAAACGTGCCGAAGCTGTTATGGACGAGCTTTCAGATAAACAAAAGAAGATTAACTCACTGGAAACGCAGATTGCTAATACAAAATTATCTGATTTAAAACCGAATGCACAGGTAAATGGTGTATCAGTTATTACTGCCTTTATTGATGGTGCTGATGCGAATGAGTTAAGGACATTAGGTGATTCTTTAAAGGATAAATATGAAGATTTAGTGGTTGTGCTTGCTGGATTTAATGGTGAAAAGGGAAATCTGCTTGTAACATCAACAAAATCAGCTATAAGCAAAGGTGCAAATTCTGGTACAATTGTACGTGAGGTTAGTGCTATTGCCGGTGGAAGAGGCGGAGGAAAGCCTGATTCTGCTATGGCTGGTTATTCTGATAAAGCCAAGATAAGCGAAGCCTTGGATAAGGCTGTTGAAATAATATCTAAGTATATTAAATAGTTGTCGAGGAGGTCATATGAGCTGTATTTTTTGCAAGATAATTGCTAATGAAATCCCATCAGAGCGTGTTTATGAAGATGATAAGGTTATAGCCTTTAAGGATATTAATCCTGCGACTCCCGTGCATATTCTGGTAATACCTAAGGTGCATATAGAGGGTGTACATGAGATTGATAGTGAAAATTCACACTATGTTGCAAGAGCGTTTGAGGTAATACGTACTTTAGCAGAAGAATTTCATCTGGAAAAGGGGTATCGTGTTATTACAAATGTTAAGGAATATGGTGGCCAGAGCGTTCCCCATTTGCATTTTCATTTGCTTGGGGGTAAGAATTTAGGAGAGAAGATAATATAATGTCAGTAGAGTATTATGAATTAAAGGTAGCGGGGCTGACTAGGCATTTGCCTATATGCCCTTTGAATGAAAAAATTAGTATTGCCGGTTTTGTTATGTTTGGTGATGTGGAGCTTACAGTAAAATCAGCAGAGCAGCTTATAAAAAAAGCTCCCGAATGTGATATAATCGTCACAGCTGAAAGCAAGGGTATTCCCTTAGCTTATGAAATGGCAAGACAATTGGGGCTTAGATATATAGTTGTACGTAAAATGCATAAATTATACATGGCAGAACCGTTTAAGGTTGATGTAAAGTCGATTTCCACTGAAAAGGTACAAACTCTGTATCTCGATGGTAATGAGGCAAAACTGCTTAAGGACAAGCGTGTGCTTGTGGTAGATGATGTAATTAGTACGGGTGAAAGCTTACAGGCTATTGATGTTCTTGTAAAAAAGGCAGGAGGAAATATTGTAGGACAATGTGCCGTACTTGCTGAAGGAGATGCAGCTAAGCGTGATGATATATTCTTTCTGGAGGAATTGCCTTTAATTTTTAACGATTAGATTTCTAAATATAATTTTAGAAATCTGTTCTGAATTGTAAGGGAGCNGGGGGAGAAAAGATGAANAAATCGGCTATACTAGGTTTTTCCTATTTTATCGGTTTGATACTTGCATCTTTTCTTCCTGATTTTGTTTGTATCAGTGCTTTTGTTTTGTTGTTTTTACTTGGTGCTTTTAGTATAAAAAGGTTTAAGTCACTAGCCTTATCTTTTTTAGCATTGTCATTAGCTTTTGGAGTAGGGTATATTTATACTAATTATAAAAATAATATTAGAAACTTGGCAGGCAGTGAGATTTATTTTTCTCATGCTGAGGTTCTCGATATTAAGAGCGTGGGAAACGATACAGCTCTATTTACGCTTAAGGGTGAAGCAAACGGAAGAGTAATTAAGTTTACTATGTTTTCGCAGGATATAGATGTGAATAAAGGCGATATAATCAGCGTTAAAGCGAAATTATCGCCTCTTGTGGACAATGCTCTTTTTTCACAAAGTACATATTATTCTTCTAGAAATATATTTTTAAAAGCCAATGCAGCAAGTGAAATTAATATTCAAAGCAGAGCTGAGAAAAATTTTTCTACATTAGTTGACAAATATTCCCGTTACATAGAAAATACTATTACTGAAAATTTGACTGCTAAGGAAGGTGATTTTCTAGCGGCAACATTTTTAGGGAAAACAAATTTGCTTGATGATGAGCTAAAAAACTCAATTAAAAGGACGGGACTTGCACATTATTTAGCTGTATCAGGAATGCATCTATCTTTTACAGGCACGTTATTAATGCTCTTTCTTAATGCAACCTCAGTGAAAAGCAGAAGAATTTTAAAATTTTCTTTGTTAAGTGCTACTGTTTTATTTTTTATGCTGTTTTATGGATTTTCTGTATCGGTAATGCGTTCTGGTTTTATGCTAATAATTTTTTATGGTGCAGATTTATTCCGACGAAAGTCAAGTGCTATAAATTCCATTGGCTTGGCATTGCTTATGATAATATTGCCCTCTCCCTATGCAGCTTTTGATATTGGCTTGCACCTGTCTATTTTAGGGACATTTGGAGTAGCAGTTGTTGGAGATTATTGGAATAAAGGGCTTAACAAAAGGTTTAATTTAAAAAAGTTCAAGTCCTTAGTTGAGGTGGCAGTAGGCACTTTAGCTGCCAATATATGCACATTTCCAGTGATTTTATTGGCTTTTAAAGGCATCTCCACTGTTTCTATTTTGACAAATATGATAGCAACACCTATTTTCAATATTGCTTTAATATGCCTGATTATCCATACTATCACTTTTGGAGTTTTTTCAGGGCCACTATTACTTATAGCAGGGCTTTGTGCAAAGCTGATAATATTAAGCATAGTGATTATTGATAAAATACCTTATTCCTATATTGTGATAAATAATGATATTTTGATATTTGTTGTTCTGATCTCATTCTTATTTGTTATAGTTTCGGCAATTGCTTTTAAAAGAAGGGTATTTATATTTTCTTCGGCTTTGATTTCCTGCGTTTTAATTAGCTTCACGGTGGTTTTTGCAAATTCAAGCGGCGGAGTTCTACTTAATGTTTTATCAGATGGAAAAGCCGGAGCTATAATTATTGATGATGATAAAAGCATTTATACTTTTGTTATGGGAAATAGCCCAAACCTTGCAAATGTACTTAAGGAGTATTTTCAAAATAATAATGTGAAACAAGCTATGCTACTGTCCCTGCCTCAGGTAGACAGCGCTTATGCAAAGCTGTACGGGGAGTTGACCGACAGTGTTAAATTTGATACAATAATAATTAATGATAATATTATCAGCAGTGGACTTGATTTCGCTTTTAAGGGTGAAAATGTAATTGACGCAAATGTTTTTAGCTTTGGAGAGGGCATTATCTATGGAAAAATAGCTGCTGACAGGACAATTTTAAATATAAATGACAATCACCTGCTTATTTCCAGCGTAAAGAATATGGATAAAGCTGATAACAAGGATGAATTTGATATTGCCATATACATGGATTATAAAAAATCAAGCTTTGAGGGCGAAGGAAAAATAAATATCTTTGTAAATAGTCGGCAAAGCACCGTTGGTGAGAATGATTTCAATGCTTATCAAGAGGAAATTAGTCTTATAATCGATAGGAATGATGAAAACAGCAGGGTTTTAAAGAGGAGAAATTATGCCTTTTATTGATGAAAAGCGACTTTCAGCCAATATAAAGAACGATAAGCTGTCGCCATTATATTTTCTTTTTGGCGAGGAAATTTTTTTGACAGAAACATATGTACAGCGAATAATAAAGAAAATAATCGGCAGTGATTATACCGACTTTGATTTCTGTGCATTTAACGGCAGCTTTTCTTCAGAAGAATTAGAGGAAAGTGTGGAGGGAATGCCACTTTCATGCGATAAAAAACTGGTTTTGATTACTGATTATGACGCTGATAAGGATAGTACAGACGAGTTTAATAAAAAGCTAGTAATATTGTCGGATATTCCTGATTTTTGCGTGGTTGTACTTGTATTTAAGGATATTAGTATTGAGGTAAAAAAGCTAAAAAGTAAGATGAAAAAAATATTTTCACTTGCAGAAAAAAATGGAGAAGTATGTGAATTTAAGCATATGACCCCATCTAAGGTGGCAGATTTAGTTGTTAAACGCTTTGCTAAAAGAAAAATTGAAATTTCAAAGGAAAATGCTCTATTTCTAAGTCAGCTTTGCAAATTTGATTTATCACAAATAGGGACAGAGGCAGATAAGCTTGCAGCCTTTTCTTTAAAATCAGGAGTTGTTGATAAAAAAGCGATTGAGCAGCTTGTACCAAAACAGCCTGAGGAAAAGGTATTTGCATTGGCGGATAGTATTTTTTCTGGAAATTCAAGACGCTCGTATGAAATTTTAGATGACCTATTATGGCAAAGGATTGAGCCGATTGTCATAGTATCGGTGCTTTCCGGTGCATATATTGACTATTATAGGGCGAATTTAGCCATAGTCGGGGGAGTTAATCCAAAGCAGGTAGCTATCGATTTTTCATATCCTAAAAATAAGGAATTTTTAATTGTAAAGGCCTATAATAAGGCAAGAAGCATTAATCAGGAGTATATAAAAAATAGTATAAGGACATTGTTTATAGCTGACAACAAGCTTAAAACAACAGCAATTGACAGCAGAATTGTTTTAGAAGAAATGCTTGCAAGACTTTTAGCGGTGAAAAAATGATGGAAAAAATTCATATAGAAAAGCCAATAGTTGTAGAGGGAAAGTATGATAAAATAAAGCTTTCCAATATTTTTGATGCAGTGATTATTGTTATAAACGGTTATGGAATATATAAAGATAAGGAAAAAGTAGCTTTAATCAAAAAATATGCTGACAAAGACGGTATTATATTATTAACTGATAGTGATGGGGCAGGCTTTCAAATTAGAAATTATTTAAAGGGAATTATACCGAATAAAAGGATAATAAATGTATATATCCCTCAGGTAAAAGGCAAGGAAAAGCGAAAAAAATCTCCCTCAAAATCTGGACTATTAGGTGTGGAGGGTATTAATAGGGAAACTATTATTAATGCCTTTAGAAAAGCCGGTGTTATTGATTTAAAATCAGCTGAAAAGGACAAAAAAGAGTTTTTTACAAAAGCAGTTTTAATGGATGACGGACTTATTGGTATGGATAATTCTTCATTGTTACGAAAGAAGCTAATGCAGGAATTGGGCTTGCCTGAGCTTTTATCAACAAAGGCTTTGATAGAGGCTTTAAATTCATTTTGCAGTATTGAAGGATATAAGGAAATTTTAGCTAAAATAAAAGGTAGGTAAATTGTGCTTTATTCAAGCTATACATTTTTATTTATGTTTTTGCCAATAGCTTTAGCTTTGTATTATTTATCCCCAAAAAATATGAAGAACATAACATTATTATTGCTTAGTTTGTTTTTTTATTCATGGGGACAGCCTTTTTATGCAGTTTTATTAGTTTTATCTTCACTTATAGATTTTTATTTAGGCTTATTGATGCAAAAGGTAACAGAAAATGCAAAAAGGCGTAAGCTTATATTCATTTTTTCTCTATGTCTTAATATTATTTTTTTATTTATATTTAAATATCTTTCTTTCCTAATAGATTATCAAAATATTATTTTTGGCCTTGATATTAATGCTTTTAGGTTTGAATTTCCTATTGGAATCAGCTTTTTGGTCCTACAAAAGCTTTCGTATTTAATTGATGTGTATAATTTAAAAATCAAACCTACTAAAAGCTTTTTAGAATATTTGTTGTATGTTGTTTTGTTTATGAAAATATTAGCAGGTCCACTAATGAGATTTGCTGATTTTCAAAAGCAGCTTCGAAATAAAAGAGTTGATACTGAAAAAATAGCTAGCGGCATAAATCTTTTTATAGTAGGCTTGGCAAAAAAGGTTTTAATAGCAAATAACATTTATGGACTATGGGAAAGCGTAAAGGAAACTTCCTTTGAGCAGCTTTCAATGTTGTCGGCGTGGCTTGGGATAGTAGGCTTTGCTTTTTCAATATATTTTGATTTTAGCGGTTATTGTGATATGGGGGTTGGTCTTGGCAAAATATTCGGCTTTGATTTTGCCAGAAGCTTTTATTATCCATATACTGCAAAGAATATTTCGGAGTTTTGCAGGAGATGGTACACAACCTTAGGTGATTGGTTTAGGGAATATGTTTATTTTCCCTTAGGCGGATTTAGAAAAGGGAAATTTAAGGGTGCTATAAATGCTGTTGTAGTAACGGTGCTTACTGCAATTTGGTATGGATCAGGATGGAATTATTTGTTGTGGGGATTTTATCTGTCTATAATTTTAATTTTTGAAAGATTTATTTCAGGTAAAATTATAAAGCTGCTGCCAAAAGTTTTTCAAGTAACATATGCCTTTATACTTATACTGTTTGGATGGGTTATTTTTGAAGTAGGTAATGGCAATGCGACTATTTATGCTACCATTGTACAAAGCCTTAAATATATTTTTGCAATGGTAAATGGGAATAATATAATAGCTGATGCAAATAGCAGTTATTTAATCACTACGTATGGCGTGGTGTTAATTGTTGGATTTGTTGGGGCGTCAAAGTTATTAGAAAAGCTGTATGAGAGATTTATTTTTAAAAGCGCTGTTGCAAAAAATTATATTATTCCTGTTTTACAAGGAATAATATTTGTGATATGTATTATTTTTTTAATAGATAAAAACGATTTTAGCTTTTTAAATTATAAGCTTTAGGAGAAAGTATGAAGAGTAATAAAATAAATTTAACAATAATTATTTTTTCACTGATTATTTTGTTTTTTTCTCTCGGAACATTATTTTCACCTAAAAAGGAATTTAATGAAACTGAAAATAAACTGCTTGCAGTAAAGGATAAAAGCTTTATTAGCAACTTTATAGATAAGGACGGGGCGAAAACGTATGATAGATATATTAATGACCATTTAATTGCTAGAACGTCTTTAGCNGCAGCAAAATATGAGGTTTTAAGAGATGCGGGAATTAAAGAGATAAATGGTGTTGTNAAAATACATGACAAGCTGATTGAGTTATTTCGTGTTGATGATTATAGTATAACAAATAAGAATTTAGAACAGATAATAAGGCTTTCTCAGTTAAATGAAAATAAGTCGATTTATTTTATGCTTTCTCCCACGTCACAGGTGAACTTTTCTTCTGAAATACCGATTTACTTAAATCCTTCATCTCAAAAGCAATATATAAAATATTGCTATGATTATGTGGGGGATTATAATATCAGCACAATAGATATTTTGGCAGAAATAACAAGCGCAAAAAATGAATATGTATATTATAGGACGGATAATCGCTGGACGAGCTACGGTGCATACCTTGCATATTCTGCATTAGGAAGCAGAATGAATTTTTCTCCCTTGGGATTATCAAATTTTTCCATTGAAAATGCTACTTATACCTTTAAGGGAAACTTATATTCAAAAACACTTGATAAAAGTATAACTGCTGATACAATGAAATATTATTATACAAATTCATCACAGCCTACAACAACAGTAAAGGTCTATAATGACAAAGGTATGAAGGAATATAATGATATATTTTTAAGAAAATATTTAGATGAAAAGGATAAGTATAAATCCTTTGCCGGAGAAAATTCATATAAGGTGGAAATACAGACTGATATAGATAGCAATAAGTCATTGTTGATAATTAAAGACAGCTACGCTGATAGTATGCTCCAATTTTTTATACATCATTATAAATATATAACTGTTATAGACCCGTTTAAAACTGATTTTAAGATTGAGGATATGGTTAGTATAATAAAATATAATGATATAATTTATATAGGAAATGTTTTAGATTTTTCATCAAATCCTATGTAAGCTTTTAACTAAATAATTGACAAAGTTTTGTGCATATGTTATAATTCATGCAGATTAAAATGCTCTATATAGGATAATCGCCAGAGCTAAGCTGATTATAGCTAATATCCAATTTCTCATATATATTTTATGCATTTTCTTATCATGCTCTTCACGTAAGCGTTTTTTTGATTCATAATTATTACTCATATTATTTATTCTCCTTAATAAAAATATTATTTAAAATAATTAATATTATAATATCATTTTTAATGTATATAGTCAATAATAGAAAGGTTATTTATGGTTATTTTCAACACTGCTACAAGAGAAAAGCAAAAGCTTGTCCCTATTAAAAAAGATCAAGTAAGCATTTATGTTTGCGGTCCAACGGTGTACAATCTTATCCACCTTGGAAATGCAAGAGCTTTGTGCGTATTTGACACGCTTAGACGGTATCTTGAATATAAGGGATATAAGGTAAAGTATGTGCAAAACTTTACTGATGTTGATGATAAAATAATTAAAAAAGCTAATGAGGAGGGGAAAGCTCCTTCTGACGTATCAGAAAACGCAATTAAGGAATATTTTATTGATGCCAGAGGACTTAATGTGCGTGATGCTGATATTCATCCTAAGGTTACTGAAAATATGGATAATATTTTAGCAGTAATTGATGAGCTTGTGAAAAAAGGCTTTGCTTATGAGGCTGATGGTGATGTATATTTTGACACAACTAAATACCCCGATTATGGAAAGCTATCTCATATGCCCTTGGAGGATTTACAAGCAGGAGCAAGGATAGAAATAGGCGATAAAAAGCACAATCCCATGGATTTTGCAGTGTGGAAGGCTGCAAAGGAGGGTGAGCCTTATTGGGATTCTCCTTATGGAAAGGGCAGACCAGGCTGGCATATTGAATGTTCTGCTATGTCAAAGCATTATATCGGGGATACAATTGATATTCATGGGGGAGGCTCTGATTTGATTTTTCCTCACCATGAAAATGAGATAGCTCAGAGCCATTGTGCAACAGGCAAGACTCTTGCTAATATATGGATGCACAATGGGATGCTCAATATTGATAATAAGAAAATGTCCAAATCAAAAAACAACTTCTTTCTTGTAAGACAGGTAGCGGAGATTTACGGGTATGAGGCGATTAGATTTCTGCTTTTACAAGTTCATTATAGAAGTCAGCTTAATTATACAGCAGAAGTAATGGATAGCTGTAAGGCAGCTGTGCAAAGGCTCTATAATTGCAAGGAGAATTTAGAACGCAGACTTAAAAATGCTGATATTTCAGCGCCTGCCAGTGAAGAAGTATGTAAAATGCTTGAATTTAAGGTTCAGGAATTTAATGCTTGTCTGGACGATGATTTTAACACTGCTGATGCTATTTCCATTGTTTTTGAATTGGTGCGTGAGGCAAATATTTATTGTGCTGACGAGGCGTCTAGTCCTTCGGATATAAAGGCTATTTATGATGTGTTTTTAAAGCTGAATTCTGTTTTAGGCTTTTTGTATGAAAAGAAGGAGGAAAAAATTCCTTCGCAGGTCAATGAGCTTGTGGAGCAGAGAGCTTTAGCTAGAAAGAATAAAGATTTTAAGCTTGCTGATGAAATACGAGATAAAATTTTTGAGCTAGGATTTACTGTAAAAGAAACAAGACAGGGTACAATAATCGAAAAGATATAGGAGACTAAAGTGAAAAGATTTATTAAAGCAATTGCTATTATACTAGGGCTTGTTTCGATTACTGCTTGTCAGCCAAAAGCAGCAAATCCTTTAAAATCATATGATTATTCACAGATGAAGCTGATTCAATTTGAGCCTATTGAGCAGGGTTCGCCAATAGCTATTATAGAAACAGATTATGGCACTATAAAAATTGTGCTATACCCTGAGGAAGCACCAAATACAGTAGAAAATTTTATATACCTTGCTGAAAAAGGGTTTTATGATAATAAATCTATTTTTGGTATTGATAAAGAGGCGTATTTTATCACAGGTTCTACTGATGCACCATCGGGAGAGCAACAGTGGGAAACTAAAACGGGCGAACTGATTGAGAATGAATATAGTGTAAATCTATGGCCCTTTAGAGGTGCTGTTATGTCATTTAATGAAAATCAAGGCTTTTTTGGAGACAGCAGGTTTTTTATCATCAATCAAGTGGAATTGACTGAGGCAGAAAAGGAAACCCTTGAAATGAATGTGGATGAAGAGGGTAATGAAATTGTTCCTCAATATTTATTGGATAAATTTATAGAGGGGAAGGGAATATTCGGTTTTTCAGGGCAGTATACAATTTTTGGGCAAACCTATGATGGATTTGATGTAATAGAAAAGATACTAAGCCTAGAGGTAGTTGACCCTGAAGAAAATCTTAAGCCCAAAGAAGATGTTAAAATCAAAAGCATTAGAATTTCTGAATACGGAAAGGACAGTTAGAAATGAAATTTGTTAAAATTACAGCATTTGCTTTAACTGCTATGCTTTTATTAGGTGGATGCAGTAAAGATGAAGGAGCTTCAAGTAATAATGATGTTAATGGTGATTATGATATGAGTATTGATGGAAATGTAAGTGAAGTAAAGATTGAAAAAGGCGATAAGGTCGCTATTATTAATGTAAGGGACTTTGGTGAGATGAAAATCAAGCTTTTTCCTGAGGCTGCACCAGTCGGAGTTGATAATTTTATAAGACTTGCAGAAAGCGGATATTACAACGGAAAGAATATTCATAGGATTTATGCTGATTTTATGATACAGGCCGGTTCAGCTAACGGTGATGGTACGGGAGGCTTTTCAGCTGATGGAGGAACCTTTGATGTTGAATATCATCCTAATGCAAGGCATTTTTATGGTGCTATTTCCTATGCGAATAGTGGTGGGCAAAATACCTGCCAATTTTTCATAGTTAATAATAAAAGCTCTGTTTCCAGCGAGTCGATTGACAGCTACATCGATGATTATAATAAAGAGAATATTTGGACAGACGATGTTCGTAAAAAATATGAGGAGGTTGGCGGAGCTTTTTATTTAGACAAGGATTATACGGTTTTTGGACAAGTGGTTGAGGGCTTTGATGTTTTAGATAGTATATCGGCCGTTGAGGTTAAGGAAAACCCTGATTTAAACGGCGAGCTTTCTTCTCCTGTTAATGAAATTATTATTGAATCTGTCACTATTTATACAGAGGAATAAATTTTGTGTTGAAATACGCTTAATTATAAATTAAAAAAGCTTGTCAAATCGACAAGCTTTTTTTATGCTATCTTATATCATGTAAAATTCCGTATTTTTCTCCTATTTCTGCTTCTCTTCCTCTGCAAGTAAATAAAATTACCTGCCGAGTTTTGGAATAATCATTTAAAAATTTTAATGCAAGCTCTGCTCGTTTGTCATCATAATGAATAAATGAATCATCTAGAAATTGAACATTATTTTCATCTGTAAATAATGACGATAGCGTTAGTTGAACTGCAAAATAAGCTTGGTCAATAGTACCAGTGCTAAGATACTGCCATTCCCTGAAAAATCCAGTGGTGTTATCCTCTATATTGATTTCAAGGTTTTTATTTACCTTGATTTCTTTGTATTTGCCGTCTGTGAGTTGACTAAGTATATTAGATGCCTTTTGATTAAGTATGGGGGTGTAGTTTTGTCGCATCTCAGAATGGCTTTCCTCAAGTACTTCTGCGGCTATTGTAAGCGATGTGTAAATTTTTTTAAGCTCATTAGCTTTAGCTATACTTTGCTCAATATTTTTTTGAATAACTGCAATCTTAGGCGCTTCTTTGTATTCAGCACTTAGACTTGCTTTCATTTGTGAAAACTGATTTTTTTCATTTTCAAGCTTATCAAATAGGGAGGAAACCTCAAGCTTTAGCTTGTTTTCTGTCTCTTCACTGCTGTTTTCCATAGAAAGCAGATTGTTATCAGAGATTTGTTGAAATTGCTTTATTGCCATATTTATTTTGTCTAAGGAATATCCACGTGAATTTTTTTCAAGCATTTCTTGCTTTATCTTAAGCTCTTTTGACAATGAGATATATTCTTTCTCAGATTGTTTTATTATGGATAAAGCTTTTTCAATTTCAGATATATCTTTTGAAGCTGTGAAAATTCCCATTTCATCAAAAAGCTGAGTAGAAATTGATTTTAACTTTTCTCTTGTTTGTAAAAGGTTTTGCTCAATCTCTGTTTTTATACCTTTATCAGTATTAATTTTACCTTGAACCTTCATATAGTAGTTTAAAAGCTGCTCGGCAGAATCGGCATTATATGGCTTAATTAATTCAAGCAAGCTTTTCTGTGCTGTTTCATAATCCCTTTTTTGAGCTATAAGCTTTTGATTAAGTGTTTCTTGCTGCTGTTTTTGCTGAGCTGAGGTATTTTCATACTCATATTCACTTTGTGAAAGCTCTGATTTTGCTTGTTCAAGGTCAGCTTGATAGCTTTTCTTTATTTCTTCTATGCGCTCTTCCTTGGATTTTTTGTTGGGATTACCTTTTAAAATATAGAGTAAAAACGGAGTTAGAAAAACGCCTACTCCTAAAACAAGCCCATAATGNANCAATGGATTTTTGGTAATGCCAAGATAGATAGAAAGAGCCGATATTATAATACCAAGAATAAGCAGGGCAAAGGAAAAAGTACTTTTTGGTTTTTTCTCTAGTGCATAGGTCGTTTCAAATCGACTCATCTCTGATTCCATCTGCCTTTTTATACGACTGAAATTCTCTTTAGCAAAGCGAATCCTATCCTCAAGTATGCTTAAATCAGATCTGCCAAAGGTGTTTACTTTTTGCTCAAGTGTATCAAGCTCTTGCTTAAGGATTTGAAGCTTTTTATCATCTTCTCTGATTTTGACAACTAAATCTTCATCGGGAATATTATCATCATCAATATCAGTCTTAATCTTTGATAATCTTTGCTCATATTCACTTATATTATTGCTTAAAGAATTAATTTCAGCTATCCTTATTTCATTTTCATCAATAAATTTACCATCGGCAATAAAGCTGCCCTTTTTAATAATATTTAATTTATCGGAAATTTGATTTTTTAGTAATTCTATTTCTTCACCAAGGCTGGAAAGAGTAAGTAATGAATGGTATTTTCTAATCTTTTCAATATTTTCAAGCTGAGCTTTTTTATCCTTATAAGCTTTTTCAATGCGAGAAATATCCTGCTGCTTTACTGAAATTTGTTCGATAAGCTCTTGCTTTTGCTGTTCTATTTTACGTGCTTTTATTAATTCATCATTCAGCTCTTGTATTTGTTTATTTAATATATCAAGCACGCCTATACGTCCACTTTTTGATTTTATAGCAAAAATCTTATTATCTATTTCACTTTTCACCTTATCATATGAAATTTCCTCATCAGCAGTAGTTATCATATTTGAGAGGCGAGCGTTGATTTCTTCATTTTTATTATCACTAAAAGCACCGGGCTGAGAAATAAATATGCTTTTTTCGAAAGTTGATAGAGAAAATCCGAAAAACATCTCACCGGCTGTTTTATTTCCCAGAGAAATTTTTTCTCCTGTTGAAATATTCATTACTTCTGTTTTATCACTTGAATTTGTAGCACCAAAAAGCTTATCAAGCTTGTAGCTTTGGTTGTTATAAGTAAATTCAATACTGCCTGAGGCGGGACTGCCGTTCCAAGGAAAGTATTTTTTTCTTAGGTTTTTTAAGATATCGGAGCTTTTTCCCTCTGTACCGTAGAAAGCCATTTTTATAAAAGCCATTATTGTGGATTTTCCGTCTTCGTTGTTTCCGAAAACCACATTTAAACCATCGCCAAGCTCAAGAGTAAAGTTTGTTAGCTTTCCAAAGCTATTTATGCGAATTTTATTAATCTTCATAAATACCTCCAAGCTTAGAGTGTGATGCCTTGATTCCGAAGTTTAATGCCTGCTTTAGCATTGTTTTTTCTTCTTCACTTTTTGCATTTTCTATTTTGGATAGCATCTTTTTTGCGAATATGCCCATTAGAGAGTTTTCTTGAGCAAGCACATTAAAATCAACCTCATACGTAGTTTTATCAATTACCTTAATATAAAAGACCTTTTCAGAAAACCTCGCCACAAGAGCTTCAGTGGAAAATGAAAAGGATTGAGGTATTCCTCCTATGAGGTTAATTTTAAATAAATCTTTGGAAATATCCTTGCTGTGCTTGTGCATTTCAAGTTCAATTTTCTTCTCCATGTCAGATAAATTGGAGCAGCTGGAAATATCAACATCAATAATATAATGCACCCTTTTTCCAGCTTGAATAAACTTTAGATTATTATACCCCTTGCCAATTTCACCGTAGTAAAAGCCTTTTTTTCCAACTTCATCAAAGCCTCTTCCCTCAAGGCAGCCGGAATAGGCATAGAAAACGTTATCATGTCTAATTATTTCAGTCCTTGCGTGAATGTGTCCAAGCGCTATATAATCATAATCAGAGTTTTCTATATCAGAAACTGAGATAGGATTTTTATCACTTTCACTTGAATAAATATCGCCATGAAAAATACCTATATTAATTAAATTTCCTTCTGCTTTTTTGTTGTGAAAATTAGTCGAGCTCTGTGCAGATGAAGTAAAACCAGCACCACTTATCATAAATCCTCGGGCAGGAAATCTATAAGTCTGAAAATCAGAAAAAATAATTACATTATCGGATAAAGTATTGTTGTTGAAAGCACAATCTAAAGTTATCGGGTCATGGTTACCGCCACAGATAGCAATAATTGTATCGGGTATTTTTGCAAAGGCACTTATAACAGATTTGATATATCTGTCGGAAATATTATTGCTTTCAAATAAGTCACCTGCTATAAGCAGTATATCAACCTTTTCCATTTGACAGAAATCTATAAGCTTTTCAAAGGTCAGCAGCAGCTCCTCACCTCTGAGCGTCGCCTTGCTTTTAAGAAAAGTCGGTTCACTNCCTAAGTGAATATCAGCACANTGTNCAAGTTTAATTACCTTTTCCATTCCATTCCTTNCTATAAATTGATATTGATATATTATTCAGTAATTTCTTTACCTAAGTATCTTGCTATTGCAGCTACATCTTTATCTCCACGTCCGCTTAAAGTAATAACAACGACCTTGTCCTTATCTAATGTAGGAATATATTTCATTGCATAAGCAATAGCATGAGAGGACTCAATTGCTGGGATTATTCCCTCTGTTTTTGAAAGATATTGAAAAGCCTCAACAGCCTCGTCATCGGTGATAGCTACATATTTTGCTATGTTTTCATCGTGATAATAGCTATGCTCAGGACCTATACCCGGATAGTCAAGTCCTGCCGAAATTGAATATACAGGCGCTATATTTCCATGCTCATCCTGGCAAAAATAGGATTTCATACCATGGAAAATTCCAACGCTGCCAGTGGTAATTGTTGCGGCGGTTTCAAATGTATCTATACCTTTTCCCGCAGCCTCAACACCTATTTTTTCAACATTATTATCACTAGCAAACTCGTAAAATGTTCCTATAGCATTACTTCCGCCCCCACAGCAAGCCATAACAACATCGGGCAATCTGCCTATCTCAGCCATGCATTGCTCTCTTATTTCCTTGCCGATAACACTCTGAAAATAACGTACTATCTCTGGATAAGGGTGAGGACCAACAGCAGAGCCGATTATATAAAGAGTTGTATCAGAAGTGGCTGCCCAGTTTTTCATAGCTTCATTTACAGCGTCCTTAAGCGTTGATGTNCCACTAGTAACNGGAACAACCTTAGCACCAAGCAGTTCCATTCTAAATACGTTTAGTGCCTGTCTATTTATATCCTCCTTACCCATGAATATCTCACATTCAAGCCCAAAAAGTGCCGCAACAGTAGCAGTGGCAACACCATGCTGGCCTGCACCTGTTTCTGCGATGATACGCTTTTTACCCATACGCTTAGCCAACAGTGCCTGCCCAATAGCATTATTAATCTTATGTGAGCCTGTATGGTTTAAGTCCTCACGCTTAAAAAAAACCTTTGCTCCGCCTAAATCCTTAGTCATTTTTTCTGCATAATAAAGCATAGAGGGGCGTGAAATATAGTTTTTACAATAGCTATTGTATTCATTAATAAAAGAATCATCTTTTTTTGCTGCTTCAAAAACAGCTTCAAGCTCAGTGAGAGTTTGCATAAGTGTTTCTGCAGAATACTGGCCACCATATATGCCAAATTTTCCTTTTTCCATAATTATCTCCATATATCCCTTATTTTATCTTTGCTTTAATAATTAGGCAGCAAAATGCCTAGTATAATGATTAAAGCAAGAATTAACGCACCTATTCTAACTATATATTTTCTCAGCTTTTCCTTTTGCTTGTAGTTCATAATTTCCTTTCTTAAATTGGCATTTTTATATATTATATAAGTTACATAAAAAGATTAATAAATATCAAACTATATATAATTATATCATAACAATAAAAAGTGTCAAGGAGTTTTAAGCGCTATTTGGCATAAAATATAAAATTTAATTTTAAGTGTTAGTTATTTAATTATCAAATGTTAAATTCTACATTTTGAAATATAACTAATATACAAAAAGAGTATATATTTCAACAGAAAATTATATATTTCATTACAAAATGCACAAAAAACATAAATATTAAAGAAATATCTTGACTAATAAACTGATATTTGTTATCATTATCTTGTCTAAAAAGTATCAAACAGAGGAGCGAATAATGGAAAATCGCATTGTTATCGTTGGTGCTGGTTATGCCGGTGTATTAACGGCGAAAAAGCTAGCAAAAAAATTTAAAAAAGATGATACTGTCAGTATAACTATTATTGACAAAAATCCGTATCATACCATGCTTACTGAACTGCATGAAGTAGCAGCCGGCAGGGTCAGTGAGGATAGTATTCGCATCAGTCTTAAGAAAATTTTCGCAGGCAGAAAAGTCGAGGTAAAGCTTGATTTTATCAAGTCTATTGACTTTGAACAAAAGAAAGTTGTCGGCGAAAATTCAAGCTATGATTATACTTATCTTGTGATTGCAGCAGGCTCAAAGCCAACTTTTTTTGGCATTGATGGGGCTGAGGAAAATTCCTACAAGCTATGGAGCTATGATGATGCAATTGTTTTAAAAGAGCGTATTTTATCCTCATTTAGAAAAGCTTCCGGCACAGCAAATGTGGACGAAAGACGTAGACTTTTATCCTTTTATGTAGTTGGTGCAGGTTTTACAGGTGTTGAAATGATTGGTGAACTTGCTGAATATGTTCCCTTTTTATGCAAGCAGTTTGAAATCGACAGAGAAGAAGTTTCGCTATACAATGTTGATTTACTTACACGTTCAGTCCCTATTTTACCTAAAAAGCTGTCTGCAAAGGTAGAAAAAAGACTTGCTAAGATGGGTGTCAAGCAGCTTTTAGGTACCAAGGTTGTGGAAATCGGCAAGGACTATATTGTTACTGAAAAGGATAATATAGAAAATAAGGCTGCTGCCGGTACTGTGATTTGGGCAGCGGGAATTGAAAGTGCAGATATCACAAGTGAAGCTGCTAAAAACCTTCCGTCTGAGCATAGGGGAAGGATTAAGACGGACGCTTATCTGAGAAGCGTATCCGACCAAAATGTTTTTGTAGTTGGTGATAACACATATTATATTGCTGAAGGTGCAAAAGCATCAGTTCCTCAAATGGTAGAGAATTGTGAGCAAGGCTCAGCTGTTTGTGCAAATAATATATATTCACTTATTACTGGTAAAAAGGAATTAAAGGAATATAAGCCTAAATTCCATGGCGTTATGGTGTCAATTGGCGGTAGGTATGGCGTAGCTCATGTTGGCTTACCCGGAAAGCTATTTGGTCTTCCATCGTTTTTAGCTATGCTTGCAAAGCATTTTATTAATGTAATTTATTTTGTACAAATTCTTGGTTGGAATAAGATTTTTAGCTATATTAAGCACGAATTTTTGACAATAAGAAATAGAAGGAGCTTTTTGGGCGGACATTTTTCAAATCGTTCTCCATCATTCCTCGTTGTACCATTAAGACTTTGGCTGGGTGCAGTCTGGGTGTTTGAAGGTGTGATGAAGATTGCTCAAGGCTGGTTTGAAAAACCCTATTTACAAAATTTTATCGGCGAAACTCAAAAATGGTATGACGGTATTATAAGCTCTGCATCTACTGTTGCAGGAGCTACTGCTGCTGATGCAGCGGCTGGTGCTACTGGTAGTGCAAGCTCAGCTTTGGAAACGATTATTAATTGGGATATATTCGGCTGGTTTAGAGTTTTACTTATAACAAGCTCGGATTGGGTAGGAATGAAGCTAGATACATTAGCTCTTAAAATAAATATTCCTTTTATGAATGAAATATTTGAAAATTCAATTTATACAAATGATAATTTGATGATTACCATGCAGATTGTTATGGTTCTGCTTGAGGTTTTAATAGGTCTTGCACTTTTAGGAGGATTGTTTACAACGCCTGCTTGTGTTGGAACTCTTGTACTTTCAGTAATGTTTATGACGACAACAGGACTATATTTTACAAGCATTTGGATGATTTTTGCGGCTATTGCAATAATATTTACAGGGAGCAGGACACTTTCTCTTGACTATTATTTTATGCCTTGGCTGAAAAAGCAGTGGAACAAAATACCGTTTGTAAGAAAGCTATATATCTATCATGATTGATAATGTACAAAACAATGAAAAGACAAATGAAATAATATATTTGGATAATTTTAATCAGGCTTTTGAAAAAACAAAAGAAAAGCTTACTGAGGCTTTGAAATCAACTCCAAAGCATATAAGACCCTATACAAGTCATTTAGCAAAGGCACAGGGAAAGCTGATAAGAGCAGCCTCCCTGCTTGCTTGTGCTGTAAATGGTGAGGGCAGGATTAATGAAGAGGCTGTCTATGCGGCTGTGGGGGTTGAGCTATTGCATCTTGCCACACTTGTGCATGACGATGTTATTGATGATGCAGGCACAAGGAGGGGAATATCCACCTTAAATAAGGAATATGATAGAAAAACGGCTGTTATTTGTGGGGATTATTTGCTTTGCTTGGCACTTGAGCAAGGTAAAAATCTTAAGCAAAGGGATATTGAGCTAAATAATTATATGACACAGATATGCCTTGGAGAATTGAGGCAGCATGAAAATAATTTTAATTTTATGCTTTCTCCTATAAAGTATTTTCGAATAATAAAGGGGAAGACGGCAGCTTTGTTTGAAGCGTCATTCTTTGCCGGTGCTGTTTTATCAGATGAGGATAAGAAAAACTATCATATATATTCAAAAATGGGAAATTATTTGGGTATGATTTTTCAGCTTATAGATGATTGCATTGATTTTGAAGTTGATGAAGGCGTGGCTAAAAAGCCCGTTCATTCAGATTTCGAGCAGGGTGTAATAACTATGCCAATGATTCATGCTTTATCCCATGATGAAAAATTAGCAGAAATGCGGAAAAAAGGTGAGTTAAATAGCAAAGCGATTATTGATTCTGTTAGGCGTTATGGGTCAATTTTTTATACCAAAGGTATTGCTAAAAGGTATTATAACAAAGCGTTAAAATATTTGTCGCTAATTGGAATAAGCGAAGAGAAGGCTAACAGGATAAAGGCTATTTTTGACAAAGCTTATAATGGATTGACGGGAAAGAAATAGTATGATAAGTAGATTTTTAAACTATATCGAGATAAAAACTAAAATAACAAGCGTCCTTACATTCTTATTTACAATTTTGTTTTTATTATACAAGCAGGTGGATATAAATTGGGGGCTGACTGCACTGTTTTTCACATCAATGCTCTTTTTTGATTTGACCACAACAGCTATAAATAATTATATTGATACAAAAACAAATACACAGGTTTTGCAGTTTAACAGAAAGACAGCCCTAATTATTATTTATGTTTTATTTGCAATTAGCACAGCTACAGGCCTTTATCTGGCATGGCTTACTGATTTAATTGTTTTGGCTGTGGGTGCGCTTTGCTTTATTGTTGGCGTGCTTTATACCTATGGGCCTATTCCTATTTCTAGACAGCCTTTGGGCGAGGTGTTTTCAGGATTGTTTTACGGATTTTTTATTCCGTTTTTAATTTTTTATATAAATCTTGCCAAAAATTCTTTGGTGGGTTACAGCATTGATTTTGCTAACTGGGATTTATCCTTGTCGGTAAAGCTTATTCCTTTAGTTGAGCTGATTTTATTTGCTATAATTCCTTTTTCACTAACTGCAAATATTATGCTTACAAACAATATTTGTGACCTTGAAAAGGATATACAAGTAAAGAGATATACTTTGCCCTATTATTTAGGGAAAAAAGCATTGTGGGCTTTTGTTTTGCTTTGCTATTTACCTTTTGTTGCAGTGATTTTGCTTGTAGCTTTTGGTCTTTTCCCGTTAGTTTCATTAGGTGTGCTACTGATTATACCGATTATTTATAAAAATATGAAAGCTTTTTTGAAGGTTCAGGATAAGGAAACTACCTTTAATATTTCAATTAAAAATTTTATTTTAATAAGCAGTGCTAATATATTGATGCTTGTTATTGCTCTTTTGATAAGGTAAAATATGAAGATTGTAAAGAAAAATGATGTAATAATTATTATTGTAACTATTGTCACAGCTGTTTTAGGTTTTTTAATGTATAATTTGGTAAACTCAAAAAACACCGATACTAAAGTTGCAGTGATTTATTATAGAAATGATGAAATCAAAAGAATAAATCTTAATGAGGGTAAGGAATATGAATTTTCAATTGATGGGCATGAAAATGTTGTTTTCAAAGTATATGAGGACGGTGCAATAAGCTTTATAGAATCTGATTGTCCTGATAAGGTTTGTATTAATTCAGGAAAGCTGTCGATGACAGGACAGAGTGCTGCATGCCTGCCTAATATGTTGTTTTTGAAAATAGTTGATGAGGCGGAACAAAACTCGGATAATCATGATATTATTGTTTAATAAAAGCAGGTCGATTTAATGAATAAGAATTTTAATAAAACAAGAGAGCTTGTTTTCACAGCTTTACTGTTTGTATTGGCTTTAGTTTTATCCATTGTGGAACGCAGCTTTCCGATACTTGCAGGTGCAATTCCGGGAATAAAAATAGGCCTGTCAAACATAATTGTAATGTATGCCGCATTTTTTATAGGATTTAAGCAGGCGTATTTAATAGCTGTGCTAAAGGCATTGTTTGTTTTAATAGTTACAAGTCCGGTGTCGGCTGTTATGAGCTTTTGCGGGGGGATAGCCTCTGTTACTGTGATGCTTATTTTATCTAAGGTTTTTAAAGACAAAATATCCTACCTTTTATTAAGCATTTTTGGTGCAATATCACATAATGCGGCACAGTTATTAGCCGTACAGATTTTCAGCAGAGCATTTACAATTTATTATCTTCTTCCGATTCTTATAGTTTCGGGATTGATTATGGGCATACTTACTTCAATAGTACTAAAGTTTATTTTCCCTGCTTTAAATAAGCTGGGTTTAAATAAAAAAATTAACCAAGATTCTCTTAAATAAGAGAAAGTGTATAGGAGAACATATGAAAAAGATATTATCAATGGCTTTGGGGCTTGTTTTAGCCGTTTCATCTTTGACCGCTTGTAAGTCGAATGATGATTCATCAAGCTCTAATTCTAACAGCAGCGAAGCAAGTGTAGGTGCTAATGGTACAATTAGGACGGGATTAGGAGTAATTACTTCTATCAGCAAATCAAAGGCTGCTGGAGATTCTGATGGTGCTGCACAGATTGATACAACTGCTGTTGCTATTTTACTTGATGGTGATGGAAAAATAAGTGATATTGAAATTGATTCAGTACAAACAATTGTAAATTTCGATAGTACAGGAAAAATCAAAACTGCACTTGATACTGAAATCAATACAAAGAAAGAGCTAGGCAAGGATTATGGAATGGGCGAGCAGTCCGGTATCAAAAAAGAGTGGGATGAACAAATCAATTTCCTTGCTGATTATGTAAAGGGTAAGACAATCGCTGAGGTTGAAGGTATTTCCTTGAATGATGGCGTTGCTGCTGATGATGAGCTTAAGGCTGGCGTTACTATCAGCATTTCTGGGTATATAGATGCTATTAAAAAGGCAGCTCAGAATGCTAAGGAGCTAGGTGCAGGTGCTTCTGATAAGATTGGTCTTGGAATAGTTACTTCTATTGCTGATTCTAAGGATGCAGGCGATGCTGATGGCTTGGCACAGGCATATTCATATTACGCAGCAGTAACTGTTGATTCTGACAAGAAGGTAACAAGCTCCGTATTTGATGCAAGCCAATCAAATGTAAACTTTAATAGCAAGGGCGCATTGACAACTGATTTAAAGACTGAGTTTAAAACAAAGCAGGAATTAGGCGATGACTACAATATGAAAGAGAAATCAGGCATTAAAAAAGAATGGTACGAGCAGGCTAATTCATTTGCTGATTATGTAAAGGGTAAGACAGCTGATGAAATTAAGGGTATTTCTGTTTCTGAAGGAAAAGCAACAGATGATGAGCTTAAGGCTGGCGTTACTGTTTCTATCACTGATTTTATTGCAACAGCTGAAAAAGCTATAAGCAATGCAGCTGCTTAATTTTTGTTAATATTAAAGGGGAGTGTTTCTCTGGCTTAGGCTTGTAGTGGGAAATCTCCCCTTAGCTTTATTTAGAGGTGATAATATAAAAAGAGTAATAGCTATTTTATTAGTCACAGTGTTTTTTTTAACTTCTTGTGATAATAATGAAAGTGAATATAAAAGATATGATGCTCAGTTTTTAGAGGTTTTTGACACTGCCAGCACAATTATCGGATATACTAAAACAAAGGAAGAATTTGAAAAAATATCTCAAACAGTATATGATGAACTAAAGACTTATCATCAGCTTTTTGATATTTATAATGATTATGACGGGATAAATAATCTGAAAACAATAAATGACAATGCAGGAAAGTCACCTGTTAAGGTTGATAAAAAGATTATAGAAATGCTTAAATTTGCTACGGAGTTAACTGAAAAAACAAATGGAGAATTTAATGTGGCTTTTGGTTCTGTTTTGCAAATATGGCATCAATATAGGGAGCATGGCACGGATTTTCCTGAAGATGCAAAATTGCCAAATAAGCAGGAGCTTGAAGAGGCTAATTTGCATACGGACATTTCAAAAATAATTATTGATGAGGAAAATTCAACAGTATTTTTGCAGGATAGCTTAATGAGTCTTGATGTCGGTGGAATAGCTAAAGGCTATGCAGTGGAAAAAACTGCTCAGCTACTTGAAAAAGAGGGGACAGAATCTATTTTGCTTAATATTGGAGGGAATGTAAGAGCAATTGGAAATCGTGCTAATGATAATACTCCGTGGCGTATAGGTCTTGATAATCCTTTAGACAAAACGCAGATAATTAAAACACTTTCTATTTCAAATACGTCTATGGTAACAAGTGGCGATTATCAAAGATATTATACTGTCGACGGTAAAAATTATCACCATATTATTGACAAGGATACTCTCTTTCCATCTGAATATTATCGTGCAGTAACGCTAGTGTATAGGGATTCTGGTATGGCAGATGGCCTTACTACTTACCTATATAATATTCCTTTTGAGCAGGGCAAGGCTTTTGTGGAAAATCTTGAAGGTGCTGAGGCATTGTGGATTTTTGATGATGGAAGTATAGAATATACTGAAGGAATGAAAAAAATAATTATAGATAGCTAATTTTTGTTGAATTTTGCTTTAAGAAGTGATAAAATATATTAAAGTAAAAACAAAAGTAAAAAGGATGGCAAAAATGCAAAGAAAATTTAATCATCTTATTGACCTTGAAGATTATCCTAAGGAAAAATGGAATCAAATGATTGAGCTGGCACAGGATATTATGAAAAGCCCTGCTAGCTTTTCCGAAAAATGTAAGGGAAAGATAATGGCGACCTTGTTTTATGAGCCTTCTACAAGAACGCAAATGAGCTTTCAGACTGCTATGATAAAGCTTGGCGGCTCTATTATAGGATTTGATAATCCTGATAATTCTTCCGTATCTAAGGGAGAAAACTTAAAGGATACTATAAAAATTGTCAGTGGATATTCTGATATTCTTGTTATGAGAAGTCCTTTGGAAGGGGCGGCTAAGGTGGGTGCTTTAGTGGCTGATTGCCCTGTTATTAATGCGGGTGATGGCGGGCATTTGCATCCTACACAGACACTTACTGATTTGTTGACTTTGAAAATTCAAAAAGGCAGGCTTGATAATCTGAAAATAGGCTTTTGTGGTGATTTAAAAAATGGTAGGACTGTTCATTCCTTAGTAAAGGCACTTTCATGCTATAATGACAACGAATTTACATTTATTTCAACTAAGAAGCTTGAGATACCTTTATATATAAAAAATTATTTGTCCTCAAAGGGTATAAGCTTTAATGTAGCTTATTCAATCGAAGAGGCTATTGAAAGCCTTGATGTTTTATATATGACAAGGATACAAAAGGAGCGATTTTCAAGTGAGGAAGAATATATATCTCAAAAGAATGTATATATCTTAGATGCTGAAAAAATGAAGCTCGCAGATAAAGATATGATAGTTTTGCATCCTTTACCACGTGTTGATGAAATTACAATAGAAGTTGATGATGATAGTAGAGCAATGTATTTTAAGCAGGCAAACAATGGAGTGTATATTAGGATGGCTCTTATCCTATCTGCTATTGAGGGTGCTGTTGGTGCTGTGCCTTTATTTAGCGGAAAGGAGTTCCCTGAAATAATTTGCACAAATGAAAAGTGTGTAACTCATAAGGAGACATATCTGCCGCATAATTTTACAAAAAATGGTGATATGCTTGAATGTGAGTATTGCGAGCAAAGAATTTTAATGAAATAAAAAAAGGGCAAAAGCCCTTTTTTTATTTATCCTTTTGCATTAATCTCATTGCATTTAAAATTGCGATAAACGTTACTCCGACGTCGGCAAATACTGCAAACCACATGTTTGTTATGCCAAATGCACTTGTAACTTGGACGATGAATTTAACAGCCAGTGCAAAGATAATGTTTTGCAATACGATTCTCTTAGTTTTTCTAGCTATATTGATAGCATCGGGAATTTGTCGTGGGTCATCATTCATCAGCACTACATCAGCTGCCTCAATTGCACTATCCGAGCCTAAAGCACCCATTGCTATACCTACATCTGCTCTAGCGATAACGGGAGCATCATTAATTCCATCGCCTACAAAGGCAATAAGCTTTTCATTAGTTAAAGAGGACTTAATCTTTTCAAGAATTGAAACCTTATCCTCAGGCATAAGCCCAGCGTGGTACTTATCTACACCAAGACGAGCTGCAATTTTTTCTGCTGTTTTTTCATTATCACCAGT
>JGI24707J26582_10000097_pt1 | contig 56272 bp, 53 predicted proteins | sample BioPla1DNA1_FD_26582 | JGI IMG/M metagenome (IMG submission 26582)
TACAAGCGAGGTATATATGAATTATTATGTTTCAGAAATTGACATGAAGGAATTACATACAGCCTTGAAGAAATTGACAACACAGGGTTACACTTGTTACATATCAAAACCAGGTAGATGCCCAGACGGAATTATCGTTACACCCAGTGATAATGTATTGTATGTGGAGCGTTCTGCACAATACCATTGGGGTTGGGAAATCTCATTACGATGCTTACCATCTCAACATGGGGTTGCTTGCTATGGTTTACCAGAACCTGTGGAAGAACTTAATTTACATGAAGTAAAACGGGCAGAAACTGCTTGTCTACAATTAGCAAAACGCATAGGTGCAAAACCGTACAGTAGTGACGAATTTTTTAAAGCAACAAACAAAATACNGGGGTATTTTACAAAGGTTAGAAGACCTAAGAATTAAAATGGATAATCATTAGTACTTCATATCNTAAAGTTTTAAACTATCTGAATTTGGGGGTGTGTTGATTGAGGTAGAAAATACATTGAAGAACGAAGTAACTTTAAACCCGATAGATATGTGGTCGGTTGTACTATACCTGTCGAAGCATACAAATCAAAAGAGGGTGGACTAAGATTTGTACTATACAACAGGTTTTAACAACACGGGGTACTCGGACAACAAATAAGAAAGGCTTGTAATAATTAAATAAATACTTGGAGGTTAACAATGGCTACAAAATATAGACCAGAATTAAAGGCTATCTTAAAAGACTTGGTAGAGTTAGGGTATAGTTGTTACATAACAAGAGAGGATTCATACTTTGTATATGGTTTAATAGTAACTCCGAATGACAATGTATTATACATTCAAAGGGATACTTTTGCTTGGAGAGGTTGGGTTTTTACATTTANGTATGTACCTAGTANGGAACACGGGAGTGGGTGTGCAGCTCTGGCAGAGCCTGTTCAAAACATTAGTGTAGATACAATAGCAATGGCTGAGAAAAACGGTTTAGCTTTTGCAAAAAATCTAGGGGCTACTCTTTACAAAAATAGCAAGGAATTATTTACAAGTATTCCGAACTTTGAAAAGCAGTACATACATCTACGCAAATCACGAAGTGCTTACAATTAGATTAATTGGCTTGTGTTACTGGTGTTTAAACATAATACTGTACTATACAGGGGAAGGACTTACGTGGAAACCCTACAAGGACCATACAAGGATAGGTACAATGTTGGAGATATAGTACAAGTTGCAACCTATAAGGACAAGAGAGGGAATTTATGCATCGTTATGCATAAAGTACTCCCAAGAGGGTGGACTAAGATTTGTACTATACAACAGGTTTTAACAACAGGGGAAATAACTTGTTTACAAAATACTTATAAACACACTAAATACAAAAAGTAAAAGAGGTGTCACCATGAAAATATTTGCAAAAGCAGCCTTTGAAAGAGGGCAAATACAGACGAAAATACATATAGGCACAGACGGAATTGAAATTCAATTACTGGAAGACTATAAAAAGAACCCCATAAACAGAATTGAAGCTTTGGATATTATTAAAGAGACAACTGCTGATATTTACGCTATACACATGCCTTTACCCGNCGATGGGTTTGAATTACAAAATCTGTTTAGGAATAAAGAACAATATGTATTACACAATGTATGTTCTTTAGCCCACACTATATCGAATTACTTAAACCATAGAATTATTATTGTAATTCACTTAGGAATGGGTTTAAATGAATTACAAAAACAGGGTTTATTAGTTGATATAACCAATGAGTTGAAAACACTACAAGACAGGTATCCTCTATTGGATTTTTGTTTTGAGAATATAATACCTGTTACCTTAAACAAAAAACTCCAATCATTCAACCTAAGACCTGAGGGGTATTTGTTTGAAAGCGTAGACTTAGTAAGACACTTGAGAAATCAAGGGGTAGCTAACTGTGGAACGGTTTTTGACATATGTCATGCATTAATTACTTTAAACTTTTTTCAAATGTTAGAGTGTGAAAACTTACCCTCACCAGTTGACTCATTGGATACATTTTTTGAAAAAAACAAAGACGTTATAAAATTAATGCATTTAAGCAGTGCACAGGGCTTGGGTTACGTTAAGGACACTCACGGTATACCTTATTCTTCTAAAAATAAAGATGAATTAATAGCAACAATTGGTCTGTATAATAAATACAAATACATATGTCCAGTTACTTTAGAGGTCTTTGAAACAGACTTTTTAAAGTCGGATAATTACAGAACGACAAAAGCTATGGTGGAAACTGTGGTGAATAGTAGGTACTAAGACCTGTTTACATCTAAACACNATATGGNGTTACTACAAATAATGTTTAACATAACAAAAAGAGGGGACATTATGTATAAAGATAAGGACAGGTACAACATTGGGGACATTGTAAGTGTCCGTACTTACAGAAATCCTAAAGGATACCTATGTTTTTCTCTCCAATCTGTAATAAACTAGGGTAGCCAACACCAATTATTTAGTGTACTTAATATCTAAAGCATCACAAATTAATTTTATTGAATAATTTAAAGGGAGACTATCCCTAAAATTTGTACCTTAATCTTTATGGATTAGGGTTTTTTTGACAAAGTTAATAATTCATCTGTATAAATTAGATTGGGAGGTGTACTAACATTGAGTACAACAGGTACTAATGCCATTCAGAAGGATGTAAAAGATGTTCTTTACGAGAACTATATGCCTTACGCTGAAATGGTTATTGCAGAACGTGCTATACCTGCAATAGATGGTTTTAAACCATCTCAAAGACGCATTCTATGGACATTGCACCAAATGGGTGCAAAGGAAAACAAAAAGACTAAATCGGCAAACGCAGTTGGACAAACCATGCAGTACCACCCTCATGGCGATAGTGCAATATATGATACACTAACAGCTATGACAGATAAACAACAGGGTTGGAATGTAGCACCTATATCAGCAAAGGGCAATATGGGTAAGGTGTTCTCCGTTGAACAAGCAGCAGCATCGAGGTACACAGAGTGTGGTTTATCAAACACAGCAAATAAGGCATATTTTGAATTCTTAGATGCTGTACAAATGCTGAACAACTATGACAACACTAAGAAGGAACCTGAGTTTCTACCCGTAATGTATCCAACAATACTAACAGAAGTTACTAGTGGTATAGCAGTTGGGTATGCTACATCTATACCATCATTTCACATTGGTGATATAATTGATGCAACAACAGCAATTATAAATGGTAACTCTGTAGATTTCATGGTAAGACCAGAATTTTCGACTGGTGGAATAGTTTACTATACACCAGAATTGGCTAAAAAGATATGGAAAGAAGGTTTGGGTTCTATATCGATGTATGCTAAGTACTATGCTGAGGGTACAGATGTTATAGTGACTGAACTACCTTATGGTGTTAAAGCCGAGACTGTAGTTAAGGAAATACTAGAATTAAGGAAGAAGGACAGTTTTGGTTCAAACATTATAATGGTTAGGGATGAAACAGACATTAATGGACTAGCTATACGCATAAAAAGCTACGAACAACCTGAGAAACTAATGGGGTATCTTTACGCAAAGACTTCTCTTAAAACCGATTTTTCAGTCAACATCAATGTAATAATTGATGGAAGACTTAAGAAAATGTCACCAGATGGACTTTTAAGAAAATGGGTAGACTGGCGAAGTTCCGTTGTAGTTAAACATTTTGAGTTATTGCATCAAAAAGCTCTGGATGACATACAATTCTTAAAAGCCTACCTAGCAATCGTTGAGAATGTTGACAAGAAAACTTGGTTTAATTTACTCATGAATGAGTCTATTTCAAATATTAAGGAGTACATTGAAGAATTTGTAGATGACCTATCACCAAGGGTATTTGACGCAGTATTGGATTTAAAGTTTAGACACTTTAGACCTACGGCAATTGCTGAAAACAAGGCAAGGTTAAACAAACTCTACGAAAATGCATCAGAATATGCAAAACACATGAGTAATCCAAAGGGGTATATTGCTGACGAGTTACAACAATTTAAGGAAGACCTTGATAGGAAGGGATTGTTAAAACCAAAAACTCAAATAAGTGACACAATTATCCAAATGGTATACAATCAAAAAGCTCGTGAAAAGGAACGCATCATTGACGATTCACCTTGCTATGTGTACATTGATAGTGATATGTTCCTACATAAAACAAGTAGGTATACAAGATTTAGGGACGATTATGTTTTTAAGTTTGACTGCAATTCAAATGATGTACTTTTGATATTTGGTGGAGAGGGTAAGATTTATAAGGTATACCTTGAGGATATTGAGGTTGGTACAAGTAAGCTATTTATACCTTCAATATTTAACCTACAGGATATTGACATATTCCATATAGATGTATATCGTGATGACAAGACATTCATATGCACACATAAGCAAGGATATGTCACATTCGTAGCCAGCAATGACTTTGCTACTCGAAGTCGAAAGACTAAAATTATCCATAATGGTTACTGCAAGGGGGACTATGTGGATATTCAATGTGTGGATACTGATAAGCTAAACAACTATAGATTAGTGGTTTCAAACTTTATAGGCATTGAGTCTGAACGAGATGTTAAAGACATTCTCAAAAAGAGCCGAATGGCGAAAACAAGGGTATTCAATGCGAACCACTGTCACATTTGCGATGTGTTCTTAATCGAGCAATAGGTCAGACATTAAAGAACATAGTTAAATGTAGGGTTAATTAATAGCCCTACATTTAACTACAGGAGGACTGCACTAATGGATTTAGCTATGACTATATTCGGTGCTATGATTTACAATAAAATCATAGATGAAAATGTAGGTCAACACATTCAAATGTGTAGGGATTACTTTATATCCCATGTACCTACAAATATATTTAAAAATGAATACAGTGTATTTTATGAAATAATCAAAAAGCGAAAAGATATTCTAACACTATCTGAGGAGTCACTCTCGATAATACTGGAGCGAAACAGGGGTATTATTGCACAGACTACTGATAAAGTAGCTTTTGAGGAATTTAAAGCAATGTTGGCAGAAGGGGATACAAACGATGAAGTTGATATGTTCCTGTCTGCTTGTATGGTTAAACATTCTGAATTGTGTGAAATGGTTGTACCGTTTGATGAATTCAAGGATGCCTTAACCACATACATTGAAAATTTTAAAATTGAAGCAGTTGTTAAGGCAATACCTACAATGCAAGACATTCTTTTTACCCCTCTAAAACGCAAGTATCGAATGTACCAAGGATATGAGGGAGCAAAACAATTCATATACGAGGAGTTAACTAAAATTGATAATGTGGCAATTTCATCCGACAGTACACAAAGAGGGTATTTTGTTGTAGACGAGTCTGAGTTTAAGCGAGATACTGATACCGATACTGCTCAGAAAAAGAAAATTGTCTGTGACTTTGGACTTGAACCATTAGACGAGGCATACGGTGGAATTTACTCAAATACAATGGTGGCATTACACGCACCTGCAAAAAACTGTAAATCCCGTTACACTGCGGAAAGAGCATGGAGTGCTTGTGTAAACTTTAAGACTGATGTTTGTGCTATCGTACTAGAAGGTTCTATAGATGATTGGAAGGCATTAATAAGGGCAAGACATTTTCAGCATTTTTACAACAGGGAAAGTTTGGTTTATCCCGATTTGGATAGTGACCATATAAAGAAGGGTGAATACTCATCACCAGAATATAGGCAACTTGAAATGGCAAGTTATTATGACTTTTCAACCAATCCGAATTACGGTAGGTTAAGTTTTATTGAAAAGTCTTTAACTGCTGAAAACATTATTCCCGAACTTGAACTTGCGTATAAGACTAGACCATTTGGAATGCTAGTCATAGATTACCTCGGTTTACTACCAGGGTATAAGATGTCACAAACAGAAGTGTTGGCAAAGATATTCCCAAGACTTCTAAAACTACAAAAGACTTTGAACTTTGCTACTATATTACCCAATCAATTTTCACAGGAAACAGTAAGGGATTTGTTTGCTGAGAAGAAAAAGGACAATCGTACAATAGCTGGTGGCTCATACGAAAGTGTAAAAACGCCCGATATCAATATTGGATTGTATTCTACACCAGAGGAATTGGAAATGGGACTCGTACAATTTTTCCATATGCTTTCAAGAGAGGGTAAATTCTTTGCACCGTTCTATACTCAAAACAACTTAGGGGTATGTGAGTTTAGTACAAGGCAAGAAGTTTAAACCGTATGAGGTTGGAATGGGTTTTTGGTTTGATGGTGCGGGTTTCTATTGAATTTTGAGTGTAGTAATTGATAAATACATAGTTTATTTTAGTGTAAGGGAGTGTTAGTTATGATTAACAATAATGTAAATAGAGATTACACGGATTTAGAGGAGGCGGTTAGTGTTTTAAGACCTGTGATTAGTGCGAATTTTAAGGTTGCACAATCTAAAATGAGTGGTACACTAATCGAGTCTGATTATTTACATGGATTTTTAAGGGGAATGATTTACGGCAACAACTTAATACAGGAGGCTAACAAACAAGGGGTACACAAAGATGGGGAGTCAGTATATACCATTGACTTGACTAACAGGTTAGAAGTAGGCGGATACAAAGAGTATCAAAAAACAAGGAATGTGGATAGTCGGTCATACATCAAGGGGTACATTGATGGTGGAATACTATCCTATAAAGGATTGGTTTAGACATATCTAGGCATCATAACAATCGTATTCAGGTATACTTTAGTTTTTTATAACTAATAAAATATTTGACCGTTGTGGGGGTGCTTGTATGAACCATTACTCTTTTACATTTGGCACTTTCACAAAAGATAAGTTCCTTAATGGCATAAACTATATCATCATGACTAGGGAAGAGTTTAACAACTGCACAATATTACAAAACTTCATGAAAAAGACCTTCGTTGGAAGTATTGTTAAAGCCGAGGGCATTCATAATGACTTTGTATTGGTAGATATACCTTATGCAGCTTACACCGATCCCGATGTTTTAACAGGGATTATTCACAACACAAAACTGACTTATCACCAAGCCATTAAAATGTATGAAGGGGCAAGGTATTATAAAAAACAAGAATTAGCTGAATTTATTAAGGATGAATTAAAGCAATACAAAGGAAAATCCAAAGGATACTTAAACTTGGCATTGTACAATGGTAGGAAGGGACTAGATGGATTTACTTCATTTAGTTTGGACTTATCTGGACTTCGTGCAGTTCTGAAGGATACTTATCGAATTAAAAGTTTTTCAATTACTAAACAATTCATACCAGAATGTATGTATCTGAGGGTTTATGTCAATGCACAATTGCGTGTTAGACGCAATACAAAGGTCAGCGTACCTCGATAATCGGGATGAAATAGTGCGTTAACATTTAAAATGAGTAATTACACTAGAATATTACTGTGTTTATAACATAAATTTATATGTTGTAGAAGACTTTATGCTGATTAGAGGAGGTTTCTACTATGAATAGAAAAGACCCGACAGAATTACAAGAATTCGTCATCTGTGAATGTGCATCAAACTTTGTATTCGGTTGCACTTGGTGTGTTCTATCGGAAAACTCGGTTAAGAAATACCGTAGTGCTTTACTTAGGTTTAGAGAAGAACTGGGTAACAAGATAAGAATGTTTGAGCACAATGGAAAAATGTTGGTGGACTTTGCACCAGATGTTTTTATACGCATTTGGAGAGAGATATCACAAATGGGTATTGCCAATCTTAACATTAATGAGGACATGGCTTTGTTTAATAAAAACAGGGAAATAGCATCGCAACAATTCGCTAAACATCTCAAGAAGGTAATGGGTAGGGGTAACTCATTTACCGAACAATTAGGACTATTTTGTGTAAATGAGACAGACAGGGTACAATTTAAAAACCCGTTGAGAAACGGTGAGTCATCCATTGTACCAGCTTATCGTATAACTCTGGATGATGCGAAACAGATAGCTATGAAACTAGGCATACAAGCTACAATATCCTTTCAGACTATTGCATCATCCTCAACGGCAGTCATTGTTATGGCTCGATACCAGAGATAATATTGCCAGTATCGTACAAGTGTACTCACTTTCCATTAAAAAAGACTTNTGACCTCTAAAAGAAAAACAATCATGTTTATTTGCGAAACATGATTGTTTTTCTTTTACAGACCTCATCAAACTGGGGTATTTAAACCTACTTAAATTTAGTAGGTATTGGTTCAGACTTTGTAAAAGTGTTAAATAATGTGTTCTATAAAATTTGAATGCTGACATATTATGAGGAGTTGCTTACATGAAAACCATTCTTGAGGATAAAAAGAAAGACGCAATTAAAAAGCTCGTTCAACTTGTACCTTTACCAGAACATGTGGAAAGTGTTATCATTAAACCAATGCTTTCAAGGTATACAAATAAAAACACCAATTTACGGAATGGTTTTATATTTTGTCCTTTTCACCCAGAGGTAAACGAGCCATCATTCTCATGGCACAGGGATAAGAATTTTGCATACTGCTTTGGTTGTAAAAAGGGTGGAGATGTAGTGATGTTACACTACTTGTATCTTCGGGAAATTGTAAGAACACATGGTGTGACATATAATGATGCAATAATAGACTTGGCTAATATGTATCATATAACTATACCCGAATTTATGGTTGACGAGAAGTCTGCCATAGACGCAATACGGGATATGGTGAAGGAAAGGGCAAATACAAAGCGTAAACGATTATCAGACATTAGGAAATTAAATGTTATTTCATTTCAGACAATTGTACAAATTAATAATGAAATTATGAAGAATAATGAGTTAACACCAAATCAAAAACTTATAAAACTAGAAATATTGGATGAGATAGTTAGCTTAGGGGATACCTTAAGTATTAATAAAGAACAATTAGATAAAATACTAAAGATAGTAGGGAGTTAAATATGTTTAAACCATTTTTATCGCTTGACATTTCAACAACAGCAACAGGATGGACAGTATTTACTAGCAAAACTAGCATTTCTGCAGGTGGTTGCCTATTTAATACTGTGGGGGATGTGTTTGAGTACAAACAAAAATTGAAGAATAAGTTTTATAAGGTTATTAAACAATACAACTTAAGCGAAGTAGTTATCGAGAATGCCTTTACAGGTGTAAACCATCGGACAAACGAAATGTTGTTTATTGTTAACAATTCAATAAATGAGCTAAACATTGAAAAGGATTTGGGTTTAAGTGTTTTCCATTGGGAAAACTCAACATGGAAATCAGGGTTACTTCGTTTAAGTGGAATAAAACTAGCAAAAAATAAAATGAAAAAAGAAGCCACGAAGCTAGCACTTGAAGAACTGGGGTATTCTTTTGACCATTTAAGTAAGTACATTACGGATGACTTCATTGACTCATTAGGAATGGGTTACTACCATGCAAATAGGGAAAAACTAGGCACTATAATCGGACCACAAAGTAAATATAATAAATACAGTGTATCCAAACCTAGACCAACTAGTTTCACATATATTATGACTACACTTGACAAACTAATTGATGTAGAGTGCCAACTTCCAGAAATGTTATATTTACAAGAACATACATTTTATCGTAACTTGGAAAAATCTCTAATTGATTTTTATTCTTCTACTGATTTACGAGCAATTCCTTATTTTGTACTTGATAATTATCGTGCTTTAGGAGCGGATTTAATGAAGTATACATTTAAGGGGGATTTGATTGAATTAACTAAGTCGGGTGAAGACTTGGTTATTGTAGCAATACATAAAAAATTGAAAGTAGAGGTGTCTTTATGATTAACCCTAAACTAAAAGAACTTGCAAATGTACATCTAATGCAATCACTAGGAATTAGTCCAGATATGTTAGAGGGAAGTATTGATGACATTGTGGATATACTGGTAGACCGTTTAAGGGATTGGGACAGTGCCTATGCTGACGGTTTCCCAAAGGTAGATGACAGTGTATACGATACTGTTCGGGATATCTTAAAGCAACTTGCACCTAAGCATCCATATTTTGATATCCTGTACTCTAAGGACATTGAAGAGATTGACGAAAACTTAGACCGTTACATGTCTGTCAAGAAAATGCTCAGTATTAAAACAGTAAGAAATGAACAAGACCTTGAAGAATTTGGAGAGATGATAAGACGATTAGGAGATACACAATGCAACCTATCTGCAAAACTGAATGGACATGGTGTTAGAGTAGTTTTTGACAATGGTGATGTGGTACGAGCCACAACAAGGGGTAGGTCAAAACTCGGTAGAGATATAACGACACATATGTCAAAAATCATTGGACATGTTGAAGCACTAGAGGGTTATGGTTTAATTGAAATTCGTGGTGAAATTGTACTAAGAAAGGATAGACTAACAAAGGCTCGAGAATTCAATCCTGAGATTAAATCTGCCTTTACTGCNGTGTCATCTTTAATTAAACCTTCAGCTACCGATGCCGAACTCAAACTATTGGATTTTCTNGGGTATTATGTACTATCCGATGAAGTATCGTTTCAATCGCTATCTGATATGCTATACTTTATTCAAGGCATAGGACTCAATACCCCTTGGTTTCTTGGGAATGGGGTAGACCTAAGTGGAATTACTCCAGACGGGGAAGAAGAGGGTTTGGTAATTAGTCGAAATTACATTCAAGATATACATGAAATACTAGACTATGCCGAGGAACAACTACAGGGGTATCCGTATGAACTTGACGGAATTGTATTGAGTGTTGATAGTATTCCAGTGTTTAACACTTTAGGAAATGCTGAAACATACTGTCTTGGTAATATTGCACTTAAGATGGGTAAATGGAAACAAAGCGTGTATAGTTCAACTATACTTGATATTAAGTTAACAGCAGGCAAGTCTAAGAAAACACCTGTAGCTGTTATCGANCCTATACGGGCAGACAATGGTAGTACCGTTAGAAATGTACCATTGTACAATTTAGCCACCGTTGTACTTTTAAATGCTTATATAGGACATCCAATATTCTTTAAATATGGTGGTGAGTCTGGGGTTATACCTTGTATTCCTACAGGCGAAAGAATAATATTTGCATCTGACATGAGTAACTTAGCAAACACTCCAGATTTCGATAGTTATGATGAATACGATGATGAATTATACGATGAGGTAGATATCGATGACGGAGTAGAATATTCCGATGACCTTGAAATTGACAACGATGAATATGAAGATGATGACTATGACGAATACTAAAGTATAAACCCTGAGTGAAAGGAGAGACTATAATGAATGAAGAAATGAACAATGGCACTAGCGTATCAGTCCAAGAGTCGACAGACAACGGGAGAGTTAAGGTGGACATTTTTAGTGACATCTTCAATAACTTCTCTACAGAGAGACCAATCGTAACCTTAGAAACGGTTGCGATAGAAAATATTATCGTTCCACCAAGGGTGCGAAAAAAGGGATATGGTGGACTTAAATCTGCAGTTGCACACTTCGGGGTATTAGTACCACCGATAGTCATGAAGACTATGTCAAATAAGTTCATACTTATAAATGGTGGTAGAACCCTGTATGCAGCTGGGAAACAGGGGTATGCAGAGGTGACTTGCATTGTGTACGACTATAAGGACAAAAAAGAAGCTAAGAAACTGGTCTTTATACTTGAATTACTTACGAATATGCATGAGGGTTACACTATTGAAGAAGTTTGGGATGCATCACAAAAACTTCAGTCACAAATGACAAATGTTAATTATGAAGTAATTGAATATTTTTTACATTTAAGACCAGGGGAGTATACAAAGTTAGTTGACTTAATGAATTGTACAGATGTCGAGATGCTCGAAACCATTGAACAATTAAAGAACGGGGTATTATCCATTGAACAGGCATACAAAAAGCTTGAGGCTTACAGAAAGAAATTAACTAAAAATGATTTGCTTGAGAACATGGATAATATGGAGTTCAACCTGTCTGATGACGCTTACTCAGATACTGTTCGAGCATTACAAAATGCAGCAGACAGTTACAGAAAAAATACACTAGATGACGAGACTCAGCATAACTTGTTAAGTTCTTTTGTAAACACAGTAGACAATATTGGTGACATAGAATTGGATTCACTTAATCGAATGGGTGAGATTAAAAAGACTGAAGTACAGGATACCCGCTCCCGAAGGGAAATTGACCCAGCGATAAGAAAGGCAAGACTTGCAAGAGATGAGAATACTTGTCAATGTTGTGGCACTGGTGGAGAAGCACATATCTACATACTAGATTTCCATCATGTTATACCTGTAATGCTAGGGGGAAAAGACAGTGTAGCTAACGGAAGGACATTGTGTCTGAATTGCCATTCACTAGTCCATTTGTACTCGACTGGAGATTTATCTGTACCAGACAAGTTAACACCCGAGGATGAACTCAAATTTAAGAAAATATTTACATTAGGTAATGTAATAGTTGATGGNTTGAAACAAAGGGGTATGACTGGTAAAGACTATAAGAAAATTGAAAANCCACATTTGGTAGGTCGTAAATACCCCGGAGTTTTAAAGAGTGCACACGATAAAGCTAGGGCTGTAGACTTAACAGGAATTAGTGAGAGTGTTCAAAAGGAGTAGGAATACAAGGGAGGTTGAAAGCATGACACAACTTGGACCAAAATTCAAGGTAGGGGATAGGGTAAGACTAGTAAGATTTGGTAGGGTAGGTCGAATAATATGTATTGTAAATGAAAACAAGGGAAACATCGCATATATTGTACAATACAATGCGTATGAGTCTGAGGCAGTATACGAATGGGAGTTAGAACTAGCATAGAAAGGAGTATTTACAATGAACCCATTATTGATACTAGTACTTAGCATCGGTGCTTTCATCATAATTGTTGCACTAATTAAAAAGGCAGTAAAACTAGCAATAGTCGTTGCAGTTGTTGTTGTACTATACACGACATTTTCAAGTATAATTGAGACAGGAGACCTCGCATCTATACCAGATGTATTAAATGACAAAATCGGAGAGGTGCAAAACAGTAATTTTACAAATATATTTAATCGAGATACTTCAGTATCTGATGGTGAAACAGATGTAGANGACATTGACGAAGGTGTTGAAGACACCGATGAAGATGATAACAAAAAATTTGATTTAGATGAGATATTTAAAAACGGTTTAAATAAGTACTTATCTAAATAGTNTATTACTAATACTCTTTAAATGTGTAACAGAGGAGGTTTAATGTGAAATATTTATTATTTTCAAGGTACATTCAGCTACATGAGCATGATATGGATGACCGTTTAATAGACTTAATGGAAGATAAAATGNACTGCGAGTGTGGTGCAGAACACGCAGTTAATTTNAGTTTAACCGAGGTTGTCTGTTCTAATCCAGTATGTAAGTACAAAGTAGCAAAACGCATTACACAATTTGCTCGAGATATGCAGATACTGGGTATTGGACAATCCTTAGCTGAACGGATTGCTGAAAAATTTGAGATTGACAACCCTCTGTATTTACTTTCATACGACCCATCTATCGATGGAACACTAGGAGATGGTGTGTCGGAGGAACAATCATATAAAATATATAACCAAATAAAAGAGCGTAATATACCTAGACCTCTTTGGGAGTTTTTAAGAATGGCAAATATACCTAAAATTAGGGACAATGCTCAAAAGATAATGAATAGGGTGGAGAGTTTCTCACAATTACAGCAACACTTACAAACAGGGGGTATTCCCTTCATTCACAAACAATTAGGACTCTCATCAAACTCATCGGAACAAAGTGTTATGGCTGTAACAATATATAATAATCTTATACATAGTATCGAGTCACTTGTTTCAGTTGAAGAAGACCTTAATGTATATAGTCCATCACATGAAATTTCGGTTGTTATATCAAAACATGTGGATGGTTTTACTACAAAGGAGTCCTTCATAGAATATGTGAATACAAAGTATCATGGTAAAGTATACCTAAAGAAATTAAACTCGGTAAGTAAAAACATCGATTACCTTGTTTGTGACGATATTGGTGGTGGAACTAACAAAGTTAGAAAGGCACAACAATATGGCATTAATGTTATTGGCAGTGNTNATTTATTATCTTACTTAGAAAGGACATATGGTTGATGGATAAACAAATCTTTGACTGTTTTGAATATTACTATACATCAATACAAGATAGACCAGAGGATGTGCAATCTTGTATTGGAAGATTTTTGACATTACTTATAAATAAGGAAGCCTTAACCGATAGGTTAGAGGTCGAAGATGTATTTGTTGAGCAAATACAGAAAAGTTTTAAATTAGACCCATATGACCTTATGGAAAACAAGGATAGNTTTGTACCTTCTGAAAAGCGNTTNATGGGTGGCGAATACTTTACACCTGAGCGTATGGCGAGGTTTGGTAGGGAAGTAGTTAAGGATACTTTGAACATAAAGGATTACTACATTTGGGATGTATCGTGTGGCTCAGGTAATCTGTGGAGAACAGAAAAAGACTATGACTCACAAAAGTTATTTATGTCAACACTTAATCAATCTGATGTTGATTTAATACGAAACACAGGAATGTACCCAGATGATGTAACTGTATTCACTTGTGACTTTTTGCAAGGTTGCGATTTGGATATTTATAACACACCATTCCTTAATTCTTTACCAGAGAAATTACAGGAAGTTATACGAGAGAATAAACCACTATTATTCTTTTTTAACCCACCATTCAAAGCAGGGGTAACCACTCCTGTGTCAAGACATATGTCTGAAGTCGGACTAGGTAGATGTTCAACAGACTTATATATGCAATTTATCTTTAAGGTTATAGACATAATCGATAAATTTAATTTGACTAATGCGAAGGTGGCAGTATACTCTCCAGTTTCTTACATTAAGAATAATACAGGAATGTTTGATTATGTACAAAGTGTATGTAACTTTGATGGTGCATATTTGTTTAGCTCAACATCCTTTTCCGATACTTCAGACACTGGATGGTTTATTGCTTTTGCAATGTTTTCACACAAGACCTCTCAAACTTNCATGGCTAACAGGAAAATTAATTTTATCAATGTCACAAAGTTTGGGAAACTTACTGATGATTATGAGATTACAACGAAGAATGTAATTGAACTTGAGGAATTTCAGGTTCAAGACCAGTCGATGTTGGATTGGGCAAACACAAATATTGAATATTACCTACCGAGGAAGTCGGTTAGGTTCTTCAATAAGCATGGTAACAAAACAATTAAACTACCAATTACAGAAAACACTCTGGGGTATTTATCTGGCGAAAATCAAACCGTTAAAAATAAACAAAACATTACTATAATGTCAGGACCACAAGATTTCCAGTCATTCATACCTATAACTAACGAGAATGTAGACAGGGTATTCCTTTGTTTTTGTGCCTTCCGAACACCTCCAGCAGATAACAATATGACTATTACAAATAGTTATGTTATTGCCCCAAAGGAAAAGTTACCTGAAGAATTACTTGTAAACATGCCATTTTTAGTATTATACGAACAAAAGTCATTTCAATTTTCTAATACATTAACTTATCCCGATGGTGAAACACTAAAGTATCCTAATGCTATGTTCTATATGGATAGGGAACAAATATTAGAATATGCTATACAAAACGAGTTTGACGCAATAGCACAATCAGCACAGGATAGTGAAAACACTAATGAGTACATGATGAATAAGTTAAGAACATGCTTACAGTCGGAACACTTGTGGGATGAAAGTAGGAAACTTTATGAGTATATGTGCGACATTACATTAGATACAATGAAGTATAGAGCAGATGCACCTGAGGAATATGGTTTAAACAATTGGGATGCTGGTTGGATACAGATAAGATACATGCTCAAAACTGTTGAAGGTGGTAAGGAAATACTAGCTAAACAAGGTGAATTACTCTTTGCAGTAAGGGATAAAATATTTGAGATTTTAAAAGGACTGGGGATATATGCCTACGACAACTAAGGATAAAACTAATAACACATTAAAAAGACCGTCAAAGTTTGCAGGTATGTTTGGTAAGCACAGTTGTTACTTGTGGTTATCACCTGCAAACTTTTCTACTATGTATGAGGATAAACTGAAGCAAGTATTTGACTTATCAATGAAGACAAATTACTTTATTACTGCTACAGATTCGGAATTGAAACAAGTACAAAAGGTAATTCAATACCCACATCCCACTAAACATTACTGGGGTATTAAAATCAATGTTGCTACTGTATCTCAAGCAGACAAGTTTCAGAAGATATTACTTTCGGATAAGTTTAACTGGGAATTTTGCGTTGTGTTTATCTCTGCAAGTAATTACAAACTATATTTACGGTTAAACAAGTTAATAACTGCTTTATTAAAGCGTAAATTAAGTTGCTACTCTATGTCATTTTCATTTATTAACAAAGGCGATGTATTGCCATTAGTAAAATCATTTTTTAAAGACATAGAAAAACCTGCGTTAATACATTTACTAAGCATTAGAAACAATGCCGAATTGGTGTATGAGTGTCTGAGAGCGTGTTCAGACATGGAAGTTTTGACTTTAGAAATGGTGAGTCCGTTCAAAGACACATCAGCATCGTTTAACAAGTTCATATCTACTCTAGTCGATGGTGAATTAATACCTACAAAAGNAAGGGTAGCCAGATTTATTAAACAAATAAGTAAGCTAAAAGCAGAATATGGGATTAGAGGACTTAGGTCAAGGGTTAATAGACAAATGAAGGACATATTGGATATCAAACATTTAGAAGTACAGGGGGTAATTTCAAGATACATTGAATTTGATATGGATAAAATACGGGAACAACACAGTCATTTGGGAAACTTAACAAACTATAAAGCAAGACTTTGTTTAAGATGGGGAGAGAACCTAACCTTAAAAGAGATTACACATATCTATACTNCACTTATTCTGGCAAANAGTGAAGAAGAATGTTTATCTACATGGTTTAAAATTGCAACCAGACNGAACAAGCAGATTGTTTCTTCGAAGGGTGTTATTAAGGATTAAAATTTTAATGGGGTGATTATATGACAATTACGGAACAAGATTTACAATTAGAACTAAATGAACCAAATAGAAGTATAGTAGTACTTTACGATAGTTCGTTGGACTCTGAAAGACATCCGTTTATCAGAGCAGTTGAGTACTCGAAGAAGGGGTATTCATTGGACAAAGGATGGGGTGTTCCAGACATCGGGGATATCTATTACTTTGAAAAACCCAAGACTGTTAAAGCTACTAGAGTTCGGTCAGATGATGACTCGGACATAGTTGGTGGTGCAAGGGTATCCAAACCAAAAAAAGTCAATAGCTATACAAAACGATTAGACATATCACTAGATGAGTTAGAGATTTGAATACTTTATCATTAATTGTCGACTATTGACTTTTATTTTTTTCTTTTAATGTCAGTCATTTCCATAAAGTTGGAATAAGGTGTAAAAAATATTAAAATTTTTTTCAAAATCAAATATAAAAAAATTTTTTGCAAAAAGTGCTTGCAAAAATTANTTNGGTATGNTAATCTGGTATGCAATGGGGTTGTGGTTAGCCCTATGAAAATACTATAGATGAAAGGTTGGTAACCCTATGATGATGAACAAGATGGTTCAAGATTTAAACACAGCGTATGAACGAGTGACTAAAATTAATCCCGACATAGCTGGGGAAGTGTATCTAGATACGCTTGAGCGTATCAACAAAGGGGTAGGACAGGACTTTAAAGCAGACCATTACTTTTTCAAGGTTTTTAAACTAAAAAGTAGGTCAACACCGAAGGAAAAAGGCAGAAATAATTACAAAGAAGTCAACATGGTAGCAATCGACATAGACTTTGAAGATGAGGCTTTACCAAAGGGTTGTGTGTCCGATGTAGTAGCATCGAAAATAGACACTGGTTATGAGGAAGTCGAGGAGCGTGTATCCTTACTCGAGACAGTAAGGAAACTAAAGGATGAAGTGGAATTAAATGAATTACACTTATCCGAACTAGTTGAAGCACTGGAAAGTAAGTTTGAAGAACAGGTTGAAGCTNGTATACTCTCTGAAATTACTCTATCAAGGTTTATTAACATCCCAGAGATTTGCGAATTATTGAAAGAGGCTTTACAATTTAAGGGAGCACTGAGTTTACTACAGCAATACTGTTAGAAGGGAGTTACTGTATGTTGGGTACAGACCGTCTAAGTTCTCTAAGTTCAATGGCTATAGTTGCTGATAACTATAACTATTTTCAGCATCACTCAAGGATAATGGCAAACAAATACCATTTAGACATAGACGATGTGATGTCACACGCTATGGAATTTGTTTGTTCTTATCCTTATAAAAGCAACAAAAGCGATAAGTTGTATTACTTGAAAAAGATGATAACTTATGCTACGAAAGACCTTTACAATAAGTTGCATCCAAAGGTAGTAATAAACCAAGAGTCGACATCCAGATTCGTTGACTTGGATTATGAACACCCTTACACTGAGCAAGAGTTTGAAGTATCAGTAATGACAATGTCACTAAAAGAGTGTTTGAAAAGACTTTTAAGTACAGACTTTATAGCCTTTGTTGCACTGAAACAAACGCTCAAGGATGGTATGGACAATCCAAATATGAGAGTACCCAAAATAGGAATAGACCCTGAGTTGAAAAAGGAAATACATGAATGTATAATTAATAGCAATATTCACATTAAAACTTTACTAGACATGATGCAAGATATTGAGAATAGTACTGCAGTAGCTATTTAAGGGGTGTGCTACTTATATAAAAGACCAGTAACTTAAAATTACTGGTCTTTTACTTTGCCAAATGTTCAAACAATATCTCTCTTTATATAGTTCAAGTTTGACTGTGGTTATATAGACAAACTTTGGACTTATATTCGTAATAATACATTGTTATTTTATAATTAACATCAAATTTAGTTATATTGGTTATACACAAGGGGTAGCACATACAGACAAAGTATGTAACTAGTGTACGGTGTATAAAACATAAAGTAAGGAGGCTGATTATGTTATACCTACATATTTGCCCAAGAACATCAACAAACGGGGTAGTATTGTACTCTGCGGTTATATTTGAGAAAGAGGGTGTACCACCATCCAAAATCTTCGTACATGAAACAAAGAAGCATCCCAATCAATTTATTAATGTTTTACGCAACATTAAGTTTGGTTTAGAAAGTTGTTATGAGTTATACCAAATGGGTGATTTAATTGACCAACAGATTTGCATTGTTACAAACAATCAAACTGTAGTAACATGGTTTAAGAAAAGGTCAGCCCCAGCGACTTACATTGAAGATTTTGAAATATTATTTAGCATCATGGAGATGTTACCAATTAGAAACTTAGTAATTACATCTGATAAACTCTGCTTGGCAAAGAAATACGCTATTAAGTCTAACATCACATCTTCTGATTTAACTGAAGAAGACATTGCTGAGGAAACCTTTGTTTCCTTCACAACAATTTTAAATCGGGATTAACAATTTAGGAGGCTTAATATGACCTGCAAGTTATGCAATCAAGACATTAGCACAGGATGCCGACATCACATTGTTAACGACTTAAATTCTGACAAAAATACATCAATTATTTGTGAGCGATGTTGCTATTTATATAAACGATACTCTAGGGATGGGTTGGAAACACTAGAAGAGATGTTAGAGGACTCGGGATTATTAAATTGTGTAAACTGTGGGTTCACACCATTTATTACATATAAAGTAAGCGAGGATACTACAAAGTGTTCTTGTAAGTGTGACAACTGTAACACTGGGTGGGATATTGATTTAACATTAAGTGGTTTACATAAACCCGAGAAGTATGCAAGAATAACAGGAGGGGTATTCAACCGATGATTACAGGTACTTTAACCGTAACAAGAGGTAAAGACGAGTATAAATGTCCGATTATCGGAGTACAAAATCCAGCTACAATTAGACTGGATTTCGATGTTACAAAAGCACCTTCACTTTTCCAAGATTTGAACATCCCCGACTACTTCCAAGCATTTGTAAGTGGTGGGGATTACGTTAACAATTCGGGTGAAATTGTAAAACAATTTCCAATTGAGATAACAAAGCGTAGTACAAGTATTAGGCTGTATAAAAATAGGGAACATATTTGGCACTATGTAGGGTGGATGGTTAAACACGCATTATATTGTGCTGAACAAAGGGATTTCCTTGAGGGTTCTGTTAAATTCGGTGACATTTTCTCGGTACAGGAAGAAGAGGTGGCTGAGAAGAAGACTGGTAGGGGTGTTTTATTTACAAATATAGATATGCGTTTTGTCATACAAAAGGGTAATCTACNTAGTCTTGANGCTGAATTTACAATCGAANCTGTTGATTTTATATTAAATTTTGTGGATGACTCCGATTTCGTGTGTGAGTTAAACAAAGTTTTTAAGTATGAGAAAACCGTACAGGTTCGAGACCCCTTTAACACTGTAATAACACAAAACCAGTTTGAGTCACTAATAAAAATGGGTGCAAAGGCTGAGTCCTTGCTTGTTGACCTTGATACTTTACTAGTGCGTAAACGAATGGAAGACATTTTTAATTATGACTCAAGATATATAGAAACAACTGAGCAATTCTTTGACTTCTTGAATGTTTTGGAAGAACACAAAAAGTCTAATCCTAGACAGAGATTTGGTCTTGACTATGAGACCACAGGTTTGCGAATGTGCAGTAAGTCAAGGGACAGGCATCCAAAATCCGATAGACCTGTCGGTATGGTTATGGGTTTTGAGGGTGAGGATACTGTTTACTACATTTCGTTATATCACACATCTTTAGGAAACTGTTTAACAAAGGGGTATGAACAACATATTGACCAAATCACTAATGCGATTAATGCACTACCAGTTGATGATGTATATAAACAACGGGTACTTGAGAACATCCCAGAACACAACGACTGGGTAGCCATGGCATTACTTAAGCCATATTTGGAATTTTTCCCAATGGTGAATGCTAACATCAGTTTCGATTGGCGATGTGGTTGGATATACGGGGTAAACATCAACTATGTTGGTGACACTCAAATAGCGGGACACTTAAACCGTTATAAATTTGGTTCAAACCCAGGTTTAAAGGCTTTAACAAAACTGGTCTTAAATAAACAATCAATCGAATTGGATGATTTCTCACCTACAGGAGATTGGGATGATTTACCTTTATCCTTTAGAGATTTACCAAGAAGATATATTACGGCATACGCCTTTAACGATATTCGTAACTTATTCCCAATCTTGCAAGAGACAGAAAGATTGGTGGATAGGACTGAACAAAGATTTATCTATGACCTTGAAGTATTGGTGCAAAAGTGTATAGGATACCAAGAATTCTGGGGTTATGACATGGATTTGGAGAGCGTTGAACAAACGGAACAGAGTGTTGAAAGCGTTATGAAAGAGTCATCTAACAAGATGTTCGCACTTGTGGGTGAGGAATTTAACCCAGATTCACCACAGCAACTACTCCATATGTTAAACAAGATGGGACATCCTGTAAAGTCTACAAACAAGGAGTCCTTAGCATTACTTCCATCGGATGACCCATTTATAGAGGCTTTGAAAGCATACAAGGNTGCATCTCAGACTAAAAAGCTATTTTTAAAACCTTTACCTAGCCAGTTAATAGATAGAACAGTTTATCCATCCACATTAGGTATGGGTGCTGATACGGGAAGAATGACAGCCAGTAGACCAAACTACCAACAGGCTGATGACATTATAAGACAATTAATTGTTCCGAGGGAAGGCTTTAAATTTTTAGATACTGACCTTGCACAGATAGAATACAGGGTAAATGCATCTGTTGCGGGCGAGGAGTCACTAACCAAAATGTTTGAAAACCCTTGGAATGACTTCCATACTTATCAAACATCCATTATATACGATGTACCATATGAAAGTGTACCTAAAGATTTAAGAAATAGGACAAAGGCAGTTAACTTTGGACTTATCTTCGGTATGGGTGCAGGACTAATGGGTTATCATGTATTCGGTAAGCGAACAACGGAAAACACCAAGAAAGCATCTGAAATAAAGGCAAAAATATTCGCATCACAAAGAAATGTAGAACGCTTTTTTGCTCGTACTATACAATATGCTCAAGGACATGGCTACACAAAAACATTATACAATAGAAGAAGATTTTTTGATATTGCAAGGAACGGGAAAGACTCTGTTGTAACGGTAGCATCAAATGCAGTTATACAGGGCACAGCTTGCGATATATTTAAACTTGGTTGTGTTACTTACTTTTTAAAATTAACAGAACTAGGTCTACTAGATAAGGTACGCTTNATTGCTTTTGTGCATGATGAATTACTCGATGAATTCTCTACAGACTTGAACCCATACTTCATGCTTAAGTTAAAGCGTGAATGTTTTGAACAGACATTTAGGGGTATGTGTCCTGTATACTCTGGTTGTGGAATTGGAGACACTTGGTCACAAGCGAAATCAGATGATGCTGAAATGAACACAGTACTGGGTAGACAGCTATACCATAAAGCAGACACAGTTTATTGGAAGGACAGTAAGTACTATTGTGACAAAGACTTTACTAAGTTAATGCAAGAAGAATTACATTCCTTTAGAATACAAGTCATTAAAGAGTATATTACTAATAAAGAAAATGACAATAAAGTAATTGCACCACATGTATACTCTTACATTAATGCATATTTCTCACCTAAAGTATGCGAACATGGAGTAAAAACCAAGGGATGCTTAAAGGCGAGGGTTATTGAGTGTCCGAATGGTACAGACCTTTCAGAGTGTCCTTTACATTGGAGTTTAAATAAGCATATTGAACATTTCATTGAAAACTATGCACCAGAATTAAGGGGCGAAGAACTCGCAAAGATTTTAGACCCTGCAGATGTAAAACAAGACAAAGAAGAAAAGAAAGAGGGCAGTGAGATAACAGACAGTGTTAGTTTCTCTGCCACAGCTGATGACTACTTAATGGTAACGGGGTATTACTTAGATGGTAATAAACTACATATTAATTTAGCCACACTATCAGAGTATTATACAAGAGGTTTAGCAGAATACCTTGATAAAAATGCAGCCTACTACGAAGATGGCGATATTTCTATACCAGAAGACAATCGACTGTTTGTAACACTTGTTTATGTGAACAAGGATGTAGCAAAGGAACTAACGGGGTATATCCTTCCAGACAAGTGTGAGTTGGATTTAATACGATTTGTAATGGATGCTTGTCAACCACTAACAGTATAGACTTTTAGCCAGACAGAAGGGGAGGTACTAAATGAACTTAGTAAAAGCCGAGGTAATGGGAATGAAAAAGGGTGATAACCATGTGATTATTACAATCAATGGTGCACCTACATTTGCAGCTAGATTGTTGACATCCCATGCACAGAGGGAAATGAAAGACGGGTATGTGGAAATATGGATTGATTTTCATGGACAACAACGGTTTATAGGCTACCAAAATCCCTATGATATTTACAAACTAGTAAACTTACTGTACTCCAATTTTATGACTGTAAAGTATTATGAAAACGGTGAACTTATAGACATACTAAGATGGGTGGAAGAGAATACTTACCTGTATTTCGATGAAGTTTTTGAAACAGTTGAAATGGATTTATGATATAAATGTACTACGGTTTGTTATAGTATGTTACAGTGGTTTTTTCACCATTGTTAACAAAGTACTATAAGCAAGGCACAAACCGTAGTACATTTATATTTATATATGAACAGTGTTTATTTTAAATACTTTAATGTTTGGTTATGGGTGAAAAGTAAGGTCTGTATTTAATTTTCAAATTTAATTGATATATTGGAGGTTCTGACTATGTATTTAATGGATTCACCACATAAGGAATGGATACAAGAAATGGCAACAAGGTCTAAGTTAGCCAACAATATAAACTTGATGGATGAACTAGCACAAGTTGACTATGATACTGCATCGCAAAAATTTGCACAATATATTATGCAATTAAGACAAATAATGTATATAGACTTAGAGAATGTATCAAAAGCGTTTTCGGTTTGGTATCCTTTAAGGACTGCGACAGAGTTTGTTATAGACTTTGAGACTCAGTATGGTAAACTTAGCTCCTATGTGTATAAACTAATCCCAGAGATTNAGAACAAAATAGCGAGTAATCGGTTCAAATATCCTTTTGAGGACATAGTAATAACATTTAAAACATCAAGGGGGTATTTACCTTACTTTATTAGTGTTTTTAAAATGTTGGAAATGTACAAAAACAAGGACAAAAAATTAGAACCAATCTACTTAATAAAGTTATGTGCAACAAAGGGACTTGTTAAATCGGACACTACGCCTGTGTTTAGCGAATTTCAGTATATTAAGTCACTATACCCAAGAGTTATAATTAACTGTAAACCGTTTTCTAACTGTGGAAACAGGGTATCTCGGAATATCGCATCTTTTTTACCTAGTGGTGAATTATTAAAACCTCAGGATTCTTTTTGTTTTACTTCTTGGACTTATGCCGACTCGTGTCCTCATACTGTACCATCACCAATTCCATTTATACCTGAGGGTGTGACTTATGCNAAAGATTGCCACTATATTGCAAGTATTGTAACATTTGTTTTAGATATGTTTAACAGCAAACGAATTATAGATATTACACCTGAATCCAGAGATGGAGTCAGTCAGCGTACTAATAAAAATAAGCAATCCACAGTACAATCTAATAAAAGAAGCAGGGTTTTATTTATTACTACTATTGGTAAAAGGTATAATAGTACAGGAACAGGAGCAACACATAAAAATCATAAGTCACCTGTTGAACATGTAAGGAGAGCACATTATAGAAGATTGAAAAACGGAAGAGTAATCCCTGTTAAACAAGCGGTAGTAAACAAAGGAAGTTTGGATAAGCCTACATACATAATTACGGATTAATTGACATCACATAATATTCTTTTACACATTAATATCCACTATTTTTTAAATATTGTGTGATGTTTGTAGGTATATGTTTGTTAAACTATAGGAGGTTGTACTATGAATTATCGGGAGTTACTAGAGTATATTGGGGATGACTTGGTACCCGTCAATGTAGTGGGGTATCTGGAACGAGTGGAAAACACTAAGCACATGGGTTTTATACATGCCCGACTTATTCAGTTTAGGGATACTGGTAAGTGGGAAGTATTTAACACTCCTGTGCTTATTATTGTTATGTCACAAAAACTAGGAAACGAGGCTAGTATTACTGCTACTGGTTCACTTTTCAGGGGTACAGCTGATATCATGCTCGGTGACTATAAAGAAACTCCCGATGGAATTAGTTATTTTGCAGATATTACATATCTGGAAGAGAAAGACATAAAGGAACTTGCTCGTAAGTACAATTTATATGATATGCTTAACTCCCCCGATGCATACTTTGGAAACACGATAACTACAACATTAAAGCAGAAGGAATTTGCAAGAAGTTTGGATGACTTAGTTTGGGGAGGAGCATCACATTTAAGTTTAGGTGTTGAAATAGCAAAAACAGCTCAACGATCCTTTCGCAATTATTTAAACAATTATGCGTTGAGTCTATCACGCAATAAATATGATATTACTACAATACTACAGATGTTCTCAAACTATCTCGATTCTGCTTCACAAAACAATAAAAAGGCGTACTTGGATAAAATACAAAGAGTTATAGAGGGGATATCACCATTCTCTGTTAAATCACTCAAGGGAATATTACCAAGACGAAGACTATCATCACTACTCGTAAAGGAATACGGAACAGGGGTATTCTCTTACCTTGCGAGGCAACGAAATCCTTATACATTGGCTGAAGACATTGTAACGCAATTTACTGATGCTGATTGGGGTGAACATAGGGATAAAATTACTAGTGCCATAAAGGATGTAAGGTATATACCTTTGAAAATGGAAGAGGTAGACGATGAGACTACTTGGTATGAAACTTTTGCAACAGCTTGTGTTGAATTAATGCGTAAAGAAGTATTGTTACTTTCAATATTTGTATTTGTTACTGATAGGATAAATCTATCTGACATTGATGAAGTATCTTTAGCATTGTCACGCATGAATTTTAATGTATCACCATTGGCTGTCATTGAAAACAATCCATATATCTTACATTACTTTAATCCAAATGTATCTCTAGATGTAATGGACTTTTTTGCGGGAGCGGTCGGTCTATTGGGGACAGGCTATGGTATGAAAACTACTATTATAATGAATATGCGTAGGGCATTAGCTATGGTAGATTACTTTCAAGGATTAGCAAGAGACAGTGGTTCTACTGTGTATGAAGTGGATAGTAATTTCGCTACAAAACATGCCAATTTCCCAAACAAAAGTATTTTCGATGTGACAATAAGTGTATCAAGGGGAAGAAAGCTCTTATCAGATGCTAACTGCTTTGCTTTCCTTAATGATTGTGAGATTGGTGACATAAAGCAATATTTTAGTAACCCACCAGTAACAGACATGTTACTTAAGTCTGAACGGGATGCATTAAACTACATATTCGGGGACAAGTTTAAACCATGCAAGATACGGTGGTCGGGGAGGGGTATTTTACAGTTTAGTACTGCAAAAACTGATTACCGACAAGTGTCAATTATCTCAACAAGTGAGTCTGCAAGATTACAGCTATTAGATGTTAGTACTACAAGCGGTGATTTATGTGGAATATATGTTTCAGACAAGTACCTATTTGGAACTACTAGAAACTTTGAAAATGAATGTATTATATTTGATGCCATAAATGCGTTAAAATCGAATGACTTGAATATTACTCAGGAAATAATCGAGGAAGCAATTGTCGAATTCGAGGAAATGAAGGGATTTACCCTCGAAGAACGACAAAAAGACGCAGTTAGATTGGCTAGTAGACCTATATTAGCAATTACTGGACCAGCGGGTTCGGGAAAGACTACAACAGCAGAAGCCGTACTGTATGCAGTACAAAAAGCCAGAGGTAGTGAATGTAATATATTATTTGCAGCACCTACAGGAATGGCAGCCAACAGATTAAGACAGGTTGTAAACAGACCAGTTGTTACTATACATTCCCTATTGAAAATCGGGAGTGAGGATTCCACACCACAGCCTGTGATTTGTGATGTACTAGTCATTGACGAGTGTTCAATGATAAACTCAGCCTTGATGAGTGCAGTAATGAAAGCAATAGACTGGGATACTACTCAGTTAATACTCATTGGTGATAAAGAGCAGTTACCNCCAATAGGAGCAGGCAAACCCTTTGCAGATATGCTTGAAAAACAATATTTTGATTGCGTTGCACTTAATGTTGTTAAGCGATGTGCAGATGGTTCAGCAGTAACAAGAAATGCCACTATTATGCTAGGGAAGGAACAAGGAAGGGTAAGTACGGACACAGNTAATAAACAATTTATTGTTATTGATAAACCACATGGAAGATTGGACAATAAGTATGATTGGGAGCAATCTTACATTATTGATTTGGTAAGATGGCATTTAGGACAAGAAGTGGAGAATATTACTACTGATGCTGACGGAAACACAATGTATAGAGGGTATTTAATAAGCCCAAAGAAGTTTAAACCAGAGGACATTTCCATTGTAACACCACAAAGAAGACGACATCAACTTGGTTCTGACGCTTTAAACACTTTGCTACAACCTGTATTTAACCCAGCCGATAGTACTAAAAAGGAAGTATACTATGGATTGGGAGATAATGTACAAACCTTTAGAGTTGGAGACAGAGTAATGAATAACAAGAATACCTACTCAAAGGCTCGGTACATATGGAAAGTTAANGAGGAGACAAACAAAGGGTATTATACTGAGTATGGTGAACTTGGTGGAATAATGAACGGTGAAATTGGTTACATAAAAGACATTGTCCATGTTAGTGAAATACCTTATGTTAAAAATGATAAAATTAATACAGATGTGGCAAAGCGTTTGGTAGATGACTTAGACTCTGGGCATGAATATGCATTAATGGTAGAATTTAATGACATGGACTTAGAGGGTAATCCATACAATTTCTGCATTTTTTACATGATTGATCCAAAACAAAAGGACTCACCTTATATACATATGACAGATGTTATGGGTGAATTAAATTTGTTAGAACACTCATGGGCATTATCTACTCACAAAATGCAAGGTTCTCAAGGACAGTTAATAATTGTACCTGTATTCCATATGCACCCAGGGCTTACAAGTAAGAATATGGTGTATACTGCGGTAACGAGAAGTAAGGATACTTGCTACCTAATCGGAAGTATATACAGGGGTNCATCAGAAAGAGAGAAGACTCCGTTTGAACTCATGCTTGAAGTGCAAGCGGTTGACAAGAGAAACTCACTATTAGGCGAACTAATGACAAACAGGGCATAGGAGGTTGCAAAATGACCAGACCAAAAAGGCTTGGGGACATAAAAGTGGGGGTAGTTTTTACAGTTAAAAAGGGTAATCGACAAGCAAGGTGGAAGATTATACCCCATCCCTACTTTGACAATGCTTTTGCTTTAGTGCGTGACCATCCATACTTATGTACACACATAGGTGAGGANAATATATTTTGTCAGTTACGTGATTTAGAACATATAGTTGGTGGCNGAGCTACTATAGAACAAGCGTGGCAGTCTGCATATGAACACACATAAGAGGGGAATAACCTATAATGAATAATGATTTATTACCAGTAATTAGTGAATTAAACAAAGTAAAAAATATTAGGGAAAAAATGACTGAATTCGTATCACTATCAATACAATGTTCAGACCCAGTAGATTATGTGTCATCCGAGAGGGTATTTCCAATGGACATTATTACTGGTGCGAATTACTTTATGTTCTCAAACCCCGATATTCCTCGATTACTAATGTCAAATATTTTTACAGTAGAAGAGTCTAAACTCACACATATATTTAATGAAAAGGACTATATGCATAAAGGTAGATATACTTTCCCAATATTTGATATATACAATAGAGTTATGGCTCTGGCATCATGGGCACCCAATAAAAGACATAAATATTTAACTTCTCGTACATTTGGATTTAAGGAGTCATGCCAATTTTATGGTATGGAACAATTTAATAATGCTATAAGACATGGTTTCGCCATTGTAGTAGAGGGGTATTTCGACCGTTTACGGTGGATACAAGCAGGNTATGATAATGTACTGTGTGTAATGAGTAATGAGTTAAGTCCTTACAAGCGTATGATATTGGATAGACTTCCTAAAGTTATATTTGTACCAGATGGGGATGAGTATGGAAAAGCGAATTCATTATTAAGTACTAATGTTAAGTTTAAGGATTCATTTAAATGGTACACCAATCGTGAATTTGTTAGATTGGAATTACCAGATAAGTTTAATGGTAAACAAATAAAGGACACCGATGATTTGGTCAAATCCCATATTGAAACAATGGACAACACTCTACATTATATGAGACAATGGATAGACCTAGCCTTATCTGCTAAAAGTGGTACGGTATTAAAAATGACTGAGAATTAATTTCTATAATACTATAAAGTCAAATGGTACAATAGTTTTATAAAAGTAAATAAATATTGTCGAAGTTGGGTATCCAATGTGTTACTCATGGGTGTTGACCGTAGGAAATTTACACAAAAATGGATGAAACAACAAAGACAGAAGGAGGCTATTATGGCAAAAGGTTTAAAAATCACTGGAGACCTTTACAAGAAGGTTTCACAACAGGAACAGGTGGTATCTATTAAGATACCAAAATCAACAGATGAGGACATTCAAGTGTTCGAGTTTGAACCAATGAAAAAGTATATGTTTTACTTCCCATCTACAGTAGGTGGTGGGGAACTTCCACAAGTCGTACATTACGAACATTCAATTAAGTCGGGACAGTACTCGCTACCTTATAGATGTACGCAAAACCTTGTAGGTCTTGAGGAATACGGAATATCTGGGGAATGTCATGCTTGTTCGGGTATGAGAGAGGTATACGATGTATTTAATGAAAAGGTTATCGCACTAAAACTTGAACGAGGTGTTAGTGACGATGACAAAGAGTCAATGAAGAAGATTTTTCAAGATGCTGGTGCAACAAATCCGATGGAGCGGTCAAAAGAATTCATAACAGTACCTTTCGTCTGTTTCCCAGTTACACAAGACCCAATCAAAAAGACAATAAGTTTTGTAACTGACGAAGAAAATAAGATTGTTCACTATGCAAGGTTATACACATGGTCGAGAAAAACATTTAACGATAAATTTGGACAGGCTTTGTCCAACAATGAACTTTCAGACATAGCAGGAACTTGGTGGCTTGTATCTTACGAGTACGATTTGAAAGAAGGTAAGCAACCAACAAAAATGGATGCAGGTAGACTATTCACACCAACATATCGTCAACGACCCGAAGCATTGTTCCAAGAGGGTACAGGTGTTACGGATGAGAGTTTACAAGAACTCATAGATGTTTACACCGATGAACGAATAAACGGGGCATTAACTCGTTTAGAATTACTCACCGATGAAGAGATGAAAAAAGTGGTTGACAGAGCATTACTGTCATATAGACAAACCAAAAAGGTGTTAGAGGCTAGGACTACAGCACCTACAGGTGCTTTACCACAGTCACCAGAAGATGCCTTAAAACATTTAGGGAATGTTAATGTAAAACCATCTGATTTCCCAATATAGACTAGGGTTTAAGTTTAATAGACTCATAGCAAGACCTCAAGTAAGGATAGAACCGTACAATTACTGTGCGGTTCTATCTATTTACAATGAATATAATCCAGACTTTATGTTTGTAAGTATAAATAAAATGCGTGAATGGTGGTGAAACTGTGAATTACTCGCCTATTAAATCATTTAGACTACGAAACTTCATGGGTATTGAAGACCTAACTGTAAGTTTTGATGGTTTAAGTAGAGTTGTACTAGAGGGGTATAATTCAACAGGTAAGTCAAGTATCGGAATGGGATTGGATGTACTAGCTACAAATTCCTTCACGACTGAACAAAAGAACTTTATTAAGGATACACCTTATCAAGCCGATGAATTTATCCTTGACTGTACTTTACAAGATGGTCATAAAATAACATATGTGAAACCAAAGAAGGGATATTACTACATCGTTGAGAAAGACGGTGAAGTTTTACTGGATACTAGGCTTAATGATGGTTCTTACACAGTTATTGAGGATAGTAAAGTACCTTTATTGGTGCATCAACTTCTTGGTTTTGTGAAAGAACGGGAAACAAAGCAAAAGCTAAATCTGAGACGGGTCGCAGACGGTAAGCTATTTGTTGGTGTACCAGGTTCTGTGAACTTTAAAGTCGTTTATCGCCAGTTAGACTTGCCAGAAGTTGTAGACAGTATAAAAGAGATTAACCAGGACAGGCTTAAGGTCGATAAGAATATAACAATGTATCAGAATAAAAAAGACTTTCTACAGGAGCGATATAACAGCATTGTTGTATATGACCAAGAAGTCTTAGAAAAGCTACAATTAGAGGTACAAAGTATAATAAACCAAGTTTCACGATTTGGACAAATAAGGGATATCGTGAATGCTAAAAATCAACTAGAGGCTAAATTGACACCTTATATAGAGCCAGTATCTTCTCTTAAATTTGTATTATTAAATAAGCTATTTTCAACGGCAAATCGACTAGAGACTCTTGAAACTAGCTTGAGGGATACTCCTAGTTTATCTACATTGGATATTAGTAAAATACAAACACTTGCAAAGATAAAAACATCAGCATCAATGTTGATGTCATTAAAAGAAAAGGTAAAACAAAGTGTTAAAGTAGAGCCTGTTGCATATACAAGGTTTAAAATGTTATCTACAATAAGAACCATTGGACAGTACTTGGCTGACGGATTAAAACAAGTAGATAAACTTCAAGAAGTGCCTTTTAACAAGAGTGACTTGACTCAAATAACCCTTCGTCAAGGAAAGCTGATAGAGATTGTGAATGTTTACAATCAATATCAAAAAACTAGACAACAGGAAAAGGCATTAAGCGAAGAGTCCAATTTACTTAGGGGTGAATTGGAAAAACTAGAGGGTGAAATACGCAACAATGGCATGACAATCTGCCCTCGTTGCAACAATGTATTTAAAACGGACAAGAAGGGGGTATCTGCATGATACTTGTATTCGGTGATTTGCACTTTTATGATGGTATAGTTGGATACCATAAAAACTATGAGGAAAACACTCTCATGGTAATGGATTCAATCATTACTACCGTCAAAGAAGGTTTAGATGACCTTGATGAGTCCTTAAATGAACAGTTATATGTTGTTTTTACAATGGATTTATCTGGTGTCAAACCTTCAGCTAAAAAGTTTAGGACAAAGAACTACTCACTTAAAGTATATAAATTTTTCCAAACACTTAATGAATTAACAAACGGCAATGTATATGGAGTGAAGGGTAACCATGACTTTAGTGCGACAGACTTATCAGAATTAGACTATTATATTGGTTTAGGACTAATTAGGATGGTTGATTACTTTGACAGTAGGGTGGATAACACAAGACTCCACTTATTTAGTTATGGCGACAAACTTCAACATGCCCACTTACACGAAGAATTCATGAACATCGCAGTTACGCATCATAACTTAAGTATGGAAGGTGTAAAATTTCCCTTTTATGCAGGCGAACCTATAATGATTGAACCTACCTGTTTGGCGAATATGGACATGATATTTGGGGGACACATTCATTATCCAGTATCAACAGTAGGTAGGACAATGGAAAACGGTAAATCATGCTCATTAGCATACCTAGGGTGTCCGACAAGACCTGCATATGACAAGAACCTCTGGAATTACTACTATGTGGGGGTAGTCAGTCACGGAGACTACTTTTTGCATACTGTTGAATTACCCGATTGGAAAGATGTGTTTGACTTAACTGCCTTAGAAGACCCAGAAATCTATTCCGAGTACGGGAATGTAGAGAATGAGGACTTATTAAAATTAGTTGAAACACTCGTAGGGTATGACGATGAATTTTACCAAGATATAGTGAAACAAATAGAACAAATACCAGGGTACTCTGAGGAAGTACGACAGCTTGCAAAGGAATACTATGAACGACACACTGTTTAAAAGAGAGATTTAACTTTAAACAGTGTGTATTGAGTCATACTTTAATCTATTACTTTTAAAATTTCTTATACATTATTATTTGTAAATAAAGTTTATGTTTGGAGGATAGGATTATGAGCAATAATGACATAGTAGCAAGAGTAGAAAACCTTAATAAACGAATTGATGCTCACAACCAAGCAAGGGAGCGAACTATCGGTACATTGGAGTCTTACACAAATCAATTCAACGAATTAGTTGCAGACTACAAAAAGAATTTTGGGATTGACATCTCGTTGGAAAACATCGAACAGGTATACCAAGAGGAACAATTAAGAATTGAGAAGGAACTCTCTAAAAAGGAAACAGTACTTCAACAAATTCTTGATGGTACTTATAAATCCCAAGCAGATGAAACCAAACCTCTTGAAATTACTGATAAAGTGGAAGATGTTGAACCTATAGAACAGAGCATAACACCAAATACAGTAACGGTTGAAAAAGCATCAGTAGTAATAGAACCAGAAGTATCGGTTAAACCACATTCAGTAATTGATGAGGAATTCGATATTGAGAGTGTAGAACCTATAAAACAGACAATCAACCCAAAGTTTGTAAAAGTTAAAAACGCAACACCACAGCTTATCTCAGATGACACAGAAGTGGTTGATGATTTTGTCGAAGTTAATACCGATTCAAAGGGTGAGTTCACTATAGAAGATGATGTTGAAGTACCTACTGTAACATCTAAGGACAATTCTGACAATAAGTTTAAAGAAATTAAAACGGCAGCTAACTTCGATTTCAGTGGTGTAGACTTCGGGGGGATTGAGATATGAGTGTATCTTTTACGACAGACATTGAAACATTACGAGGCGTACTAAAAAATGCTTGTGATGCTTTTGATGAAAACATCCAACCAAACCTAAAGGGTATCTATTTTAATGTAGCAGATGGGTTCGTGGACATCGCAGCTAATGCATACATCACTTCATTTTATCGGAGACTGACAAACATACAAACTACGGGAACAGGGGTATTATTTATTCCTGTTACCTTATATAGTGTAATTGAAAGTTTAAAGGATACTGCGTTCACTAAAATTGGTAATGTTACAATTGAGGAAGGCGATAAACATGTAAATGTTTATGCCGATGAGTATGGTATTGAAGATACTGACTATGTGGGTTTTACGCAAAGATTGCAGTTTACAATACCTAAGAATGTGGTACGCAATGTGGAAAAGTTAGATTTTGGTATAGTGGATAGGGGTTTACCCGATAATGTGGAATACATACCTATTAGCGAATTCCATTTGGTTGCCGATATGTTTTTACCACTATTCGGCAAGAATGACTTTCAATCTCAGCGTTCCTACTTGTTTCTAAGTGAGAAGTTGTTTACGGTTAATGCTTTCATGACTGCATATTCTGACAATATATTTAGTATTAGGGACAAAAGTATAAACTGTAAGTTACTTTCATATTTAAAGAGCCTTACAAGTGGAGGAGACCCTGAGAGCAGTTTAGCTATTTGGGAGCAAGACAGAAGAATTTACTGCGAGTATAATTCAAACTACATTACTTACAATATACCAAAGATTGAGCATCTGAATATAAGTCATGTTTTATCTCCAAATACGGAAGAGCACTGTGTTGTTGTACCTATGGAAATGATTTTAGCACTTTTCCAACGGTCTACAGCACTCTCTGACAAGAATTGGACATTTGATATAACTGACAAATCAATAAGGGTATTCAACAGGGAATTAGCAGAGATGCACATACCTGTTCTTAAGGCGAAAGACTTAACAGGTAAGTTTATTATTGAGGTTGAACATTTGAACAAAGCACTAATACTGAGAGATGCTCAATATGTATTACTGTATATTTACCAAGCAAATAACGGGTATCGCATGAAGGTAATGGATAATACTAAGTTATGGGCGTGTGATATACCTATAAAAAGAGCTAAAAACTAAAAGGTCAGGTGGTGACTATTTTGGACAATTACACAAGGGCGACTATTCTACAATCAAGGTTAAATGAACTTGTCGAGTCTAACAAGGTTAAGTGTGCTGAAAAACAAAGTTACTTTGATGAGTTTGCCGATGCTATCAAGAAATTGGAACAGGCAGTAGAGGATTATAACACTCTATCAAGTGCAGGAAACCTTCTAAATAAAATAGCTGATGGTCGAGTAAAGAAAGCCATAGACTTTATTGCCACAGCAGTTAATGATGCTTTACTTAAAGTTTTTAAGGATGACTTTAAGCAAATAAAGGTTGAGATTTCATCGCATATGGATGCATACCCTCAGTTAAACTTTGTCCTACAAAATCCAGACGGAATGAAACGAAATCTAAAGACTCAAGAAGGCGATGGACTGGGACAAATTATTTCATTACTTGCAACAATGTGCCTACTATACATCTCTGGTGGTAGACGATTCATGTTATTGGATGAGGTACTGAATGGATTGCATCCCAATGCACTTGAACTCATTGATGAAATACTAACTGTATTTGAGGATAGACTTGGTTTTCAATTCTTAATGATAAATCATGGCTACACACCGAATAGAGGTGCAATATACCATTTAGGTAAACAAAATGATACTACATTCTGTAGAGATGTTGAACTTATTGGATATGATGAAAATGAGGAAGTTATCATAGAGACTATGGAAAGTGAGGGGTTTATAGGTGCAGACGATGAATGACTCAGGTGTGGAGTTAAGGAGACTAACAATGGCATTTGTGTCAATAGACCAAAGAAAATTTGGTTGTACAAGTGCAAGAGGAAGATTTGCTGAGGAGTTTGCAAGACTATTCTGCAAATGGAAAGGACTTGCAAGAGCAAGTGTTAAAGTACTTAACGAACCTCGACCAAAAGTGGGAGAGGCTTCATACTTGTATGGCGAGTACAAGGCGAAGACTGTGTATATTTATAACCTTACACCCAAACGAAAGCGACCAGTAAAACTAGGGGTATTCATGGACACATTAATTCACGAACTATTGCATCATTATGACCAAGCTATCTATGGAATAGACGCAATGCATGACAACAATTTCTATCAAAGGGTAGACAAAATAAAGAAATGGCTATTGCCGAAGGAGATTTACAATGTTTGAAGTAGATGTACGGGGTTCAGATAGAGTTTATGTACAGGGAGGAACTGGTAGTACCGAAATAAAATTTAAAAATGGTAGGAACACTCTAAAATTAATTATGTCAACACAATTGGCGATAGAGTTAGCATCTGAGTTATCTTGGTTCGTAGACAATAAGGTCAGAACAGACAATAAAATATAATAGATAAGTTCTTCCGTTGTGTGCAGAGTCTATTGGGTTTTTACAGGTTTTTCTTACGATGGACTCTGCACCTCTAATACTTTGACAATATAATATTTTGGTTGAAATACTTTATAGTATTTGAACATACATATATTTCCTCCATATCACAGGGTTGTTCTTTTCCAATATCTCCAATCGTTGTATTAACATAGTGTTTGGGGCGGATGCACTATGTTAATGAGANCAGACAGTGTGTAAATATTTTGGTAGATGATATTTATACACAAAGACTCCTGTGGGGTAGGGTTTGGTTTTTGACATTTTTCCAGACCCTACCCAATTTTATTTAACTATAAATTTAAACATAGAAGAGGGTGTAATCTTTAATCATTGATATACATACCAATGCTTAGAGATTACACCCTCTTTTTTAGTATTTACCATTATCAAATTACCTTATATTACTTTGTTTTAAATGATATTGTGAATGATTAAACATGGAGGTAGTTAGTATGCCAATAAACTTTGAAACTGCTGTGAGCACAATACGAAATTATATTTACAATAGTTCATCGCCTGCTTCACTTAGTTACATTAATGGATACAATTCACCCCATAATGTTAAAAGATTTATTTTATTAAAAACACTTGTAGGTGTGGAGTATCACTTGGTGGACACAAGGACTTCTAAAAGGTTTGTTGCTAAACAGGCAAAAAAGAAAGACAATGAGGATACTTTTGAAATAGTATCTGTAGACTCTGTTAGGAGTCCATTGACAGCATTGATAAAACCTGCAGTTTGCTCCGACATTGAGGAGGTACTAGTTGATGTTTCCTACATAAAGGGGTATTCAAGTGTACAGGAGATGTTTCTTGATAAACTACACGAAAATGTTAAGAACATTTTTAATAGATTTCCACGACTAAGAAATGTCTATGTGGTAAACATAGGCGATGATATGAACTTTTGGAATGTTTTTAAATCTGGAAATGTTGGGGATAAACCATTATCGAGTTTCCTCAAACAGTACAACATTCAGTATAGTGTGTGGTCAACAAATAATACAACATGGTATTCATCATGGTATTTACGAGATGGTTTATCTGTTACAGAGGGTACTGGAACGATATACAAATTCGATAGTAAGTTAAGGGATTATTTTACAAAGAAACGGGATGTCTATCAAGCACGAATAGATGCTGATACTGTTAAGACTATTGATAAAACAGCTAGTGCAGACATTGTGAGAGACTTCTTTAATAAAAATGTTGAATATTACTCACGCCTTGCAAACATGATTGACAGCGGGGATGTTAGTATTCAACAAGTAAAAGCACACATGGAAAATGTTTATAAAAGACTTGAGTTATCACAAAAGGGTTTAGCACCAGACACTTTCAAGGAAATGGGCGAACCCTTTACTAAAATCCACACCACTTTATCGAGGGGTATTCTTCAAGAGTGCGAGATTACAACATTGGAAAGTGCTAAACAAAACTTAGAAATTGTAAAAGGAATTAATAACGATATATCACTTACATCTAAACTTGTTGAATATACTATTTTATGTGGTAGGTTAATGTCCTTGTGTGGTACTTTCGTTCTTGAAAAGGGAATGGAGCAATCGGCGATTAACCATATAAAGAATAACTTTGGTCTGGATATTTCTGAGTTAATACAGGTTAAAGTAGTTGAAACTGTTGCTAAAATCTATCAGACTACTGAGATTAGGGAGGCAGTTACAGAGATTAATCCAGATAAAGTACAAATTTTCATGAGGGTATTTACTATAGAGTCCTTAACACTAAGTAAAATTACCAATAACAATATTGATAAGTTTATTAACTCACTCAAATACTTGATTGAGTTTGTAAACTCAATAGAAAACTGGGCATTAGTCATGTCAACACAAAGAGATGCTTATTATATACTAGTAAATAATGGATTTAAACTACTGGATGAAGATGATACGAAACTATTTTATAGACCTCTAACACGACCTCTAACTAAGGTCGACATGGGATATATGTATGATGTACCAGNGGATTACAAACCTACACTCAGAAGAAACATAGAAAATGGGGTAGCCTTCTACTACAATCCCGACTTTGAACAATGCGAACTAGGAGAGGATAGGGGTATTGGGTTTGATACAACATCCTTAAAAATTATGTACAAGGAATTTAATACTAATACAGTTGAATTCTATTTCCTACTGCCGTTTCCCGCTAGAGTTTATACCGAGATTACTGGTAACAGCGAAACAATGTTAAGTGACGGGTTAAAATCAGCCTTTGTGGACTTTATGAAACGAACGGGAGTGGATTTTACTAGTATTGCTAACAAGTCAACAGTTGCAAAGTTTCCAGAGACTGTGTTAAGAATTACAACCTTAAAGAGTGATTTTGCAAATCTACCATTATTGATGTCTGATATACTTGATAAAAAGGGTGCATTTGCAAGTATGAACATTGAGGTAGGTAATTTAAACAAGATACTTGCAGGGTTCACACCACAGGGACCACATTATTTTGACTCTGAGGATTTTGGTAATAACTCATTCCTAGTCGGTGGAGGTACTGGTAGTGGTAAGACTGTTACTTGTTGGGAAATTATAATCCAATTAATAATGAATGGCATACCTTTAATTACATTAGATGCAAAAGAGGCTGAAGGTGCTGAACTAGCAAATAATATTGGTTTTCTCGGATTCTCAGGTAACTCGAGTATACCTGTAAAGTACTTCAATAATAGAAGCAAGAAGTATGAGGAACAGGAGGGAATACCTGAGTATGCTATCGGTGCGAGTTTCATGCAACATTATTATTACTTCAAGTCTAAATGGTTTAAACAACAAGCAGATATGCATGGACTTGAATTCAAGGGTGCTTTGGACTACCTAAAAAATCCAAACTACCGAGGATTAATAGACATAAACTACTCATTATTCTTTGTTGACGAGATGGAAACAATGGTTGACAGCTCAGTGGGTAAGGATGTACTCAGAAGAATATCGAGTTTAGCATCGGGTGTGCGAACAACGGGTATTTGGAGACTTTACGCTACTCAAACCCCTACTCAAAAGGATATGGGTAAGCTCACAACCAATATTACAAACTTCCTAATAGGTAAACGATTGACTTCTAACATTGTTACTAGTTCATTGAAATTGGACTGGAGTAGTGACATAATGAGGATTGTCGATCCACAAGCAGACCAGACAGGTATTGCTGAAATTGATAATANTCCGATACCTAGAGGACTGTTCGCATTATATGAGGGAAGGGGAAATAAACCAAAGTTATTGAAGTCTTTATATGTTCCCGAGTGTGAACACTCACAAACCTTAATTAACTTTTTAAACAAGTACTGCCCTCAACAGTATGCTGAGGCAAAACGATTCTTATGGACAATGGTATCGAGAATGTTCAACTCAGGGTATCTCGAAGAGGTTGGTGCAGAGGATATCATTGACTTTTTTGAGAAAAAGGGATTAACCAATAAATTAATAGCTACTGAAAGCGATGAGACCTATTCACTTCATAAGACACCTTCTAATTCTTTTAACGACAATATTGAAGTTGGAGATAAGATGGGGTTTGGTAAGGACTATGATGAATTGGGCGATGATACTGTAATAGAGGAATATGAGGACATCGATGAAGATTATGAGGGCGATTATGAAGAGTATACAGATGAGCCAGTAGCTGAACAAACTGGAAATGTGAGGCAACAACCTACCTCTGCCTTTGATAGACCTATGTTCCACAATGCAATAAATAAAAACATTGATGCACCAGATGAGGTTAAATCTGGGGATGGTGTGGATATGTCAAAAAGAAAGGTTATCCATGCCAACATCACTATTGGAAAGGGACTATACTCAAATGGGAGTAATCTGTTGGGTAGTATTACAAATAATGAGGCTTGTTACAACATGATGTTTAGAAGTATAACAAAGATTATACTTAATGCAATACAACAGAATTATGGTGGGTTATCACGAGTAATGACATTGGAATTTGTAAATGGACAAATACTGGTAAATAGAACAATCCTTCAATTAAACTGTAAAGACTTGAGCAACATCAAGAACCCTGCAATATTGAGGGAGATACAAGATGGAAACTGGGCGGACTTATTTGATTTTGACCAGTTAACACATTTTAAGAACTTAGGTGTACTCTCATTCGGCTCATATGACTATGTATTAAAACTTAAAGCAGATTTGAATGTAGACAAGTTCTCTCAGATATTTAAAAAGTTTCATCGCTTGGAACAAATAGTAATTGTCGGGGAGACTATTAGTAGAAGTTCGCAACTAGAGACCACACCTAATATGAAATTGCTTGAACAAACTAATACTCGTTCAGACGAAATAGCTAGGTCGGGAATGGGGGTAGTCAGGGGCATACCTAGTAGGTTCCGAAGCATTAAGCGTTTTTACCAAGACAAAAATGTATCGAAGACTAAAAAGATTGCCTATACTGTTGGTGGTACAGCAATGGTTGGATTATCAGCCTATTTGGGTGCAACATTGGGCTTTATAGTATTACCTTGGTTAGTACTATATAAAGGCATTAAATCAGTAAAGGAGTAGGTGATAAACATGGAAAAAAAGTATACTTACATTTATGAATTTCCAAAAGGACTGCGACAAGAGCCGAACATGGTTGTTGTTAAAGATGTAGCACATTATGCTAATACACATATGACCTATATTGCAAAGCATTCAAGTTGGAAGTTGTTGGTTGACCAAAGAGGAATAGTTAGGTTACTGTTTGAGTCAAAAAACAACATTTGGGATACTGCTATTTCTAAGGAGTCAAGACTAATTGATATATCGGGGACAGTAGGAATTGGACCACTATACGAGGGNTTGTTGTCAATGTTCATGANGAAGTACAAACAAAACCACAACTATCTACGGGTAGCTGATACAGCAACTAGAATTGCATACATTTATAATTACAGCGTACAATCAAAAGATTTAGTAATTCGTGAAATAGTAAATAAAATACACAGTATGAGAATTGACTTTGTTAGATTACACACAACACCACAGGGTTTTGCAGTGGTTATAGGTAAAGACAGAAAGTTCATCTTTTCAACATTGAAAAAGGCTGTTCCACCTACTACAGCATCTTATTTTATTTCCAAAATGCGTTAGTAACCTTCTAAGTAAACGCCTAGACATAGTTAAATCATGTAAACAGCATATACGAGGTATATAAACCATCAGCTTACCAGAGTTGGTGGTTTACTTTGTTCTATAAAAGTAATCTGTTTTAGGGAGGTTCAACTTAAATGAAACAGTCTATAATAGGTTTTGATGTAGACGGAGTAATACTAAACATATGGGGAAGTATTGTTGACAATTTAAAGAAAAGGGGTTATGACATTAGTCCACAGGAAACTACAAATTATTCCTTTAGGGGACATCCTTATAGAAAGGAAATATTTGAATGTTTTAGTAATCCAGACATATTCGCTAAGGCAAATCTTTACGATGGAGCATTAAGACTGTTTTCTATTTTAGAGCAGACAGGTGCAAAATATTATTTCAAGTCAATATCTTACAACAAAGATGTTGAAACTGCTAAAATTAAAAGACTCAAAGAAATATTGCCTACTTTTGATGACTCTAAGTATATCAGTGTGATAGGGGATATTGACAAAGAATATACTGATGCAGACATAGTGGTAGAGGATAACCCATCATATTTCAAATCCAAGGACTTTACAAACACCNATAGAACNGGGGTAGTTATACATAGACCATACAATTGTAGTGTGCGAGGCGACCGAATTGTCCGTATTTACAATTTAATAGATTTACTAAAAGTAACAGATTGTTGGTATACTAATAAAGAGGTGATTTAATGCAAGATATTTCTTTAAACACCTGTCTACGATTTTTCAATATGAAACAAGGGTTTACTGTGAAAGATGTACAGAAGACTTATCGTAGATTGGTTAAGAAATACCATCCAGACTTAAACAAAAGCATACCCTGCAAGTATACAATTAATCAGATTAGTTATATGCGAGATAAACTTGTAGAGTTTGTAAACAATGGTCGACATCGAAGTACAATCAATGAAATACGGAAGGAATTTAGAATTTATGATAACATATTCGAGTTCCGAGCCTAACTTAGATAACTATTCAGACTTAAAATTATATGTGTTATATAAAAATTTAATTAAAAATTAATGTGCGATTACGCACAGGGAGGTTGCTTATGTCAAAACTAAACCAAGTTGCAGCACTTAAGTCAATTAATAAGACCGTAGTATCTAAGGGTTCTAAAATTTACGGTATATCCAACGAATATAAAGACAACGATGGAAACATCTTGGCTGTTGGGTTCACATCGAACTCTGCATTTTTACTAGATTATAAGGGTAGTCTTGCAGACACAGACATTATGAAGGATATGTTCATTTATTGGATAATGGAGGATGAACTTTCACTTGATGATGCTGTTGACTTNGAAGAAGTTAAAGTTATACTTACTGCAAGCGAGGATGGTACATTCAAACCAGCTAACAAGGCTCTTAGAGAACGGTTCAGCGAAGACGCACTANGCGATATAGAGTTAAAACTTAAACAAGTATCAGAACTAATCTCTGGCGAACTCGAACTCTCTGAAGATGACATACTAAATTTAATGAATGGATAAGCATTACATTTTGGGACATAGGTCAAACCCCCTTTTGACTTATGGAAAAGATCAGTAATACTCACAACAACAAGGGGTAGGTTTTGAAAACCTACCTTTTGTTGTATTTACAAACAGAATGAATAGTTTGACACTAATAAATAAACTGTGTATGACTAAGGTAACTAAGTTGTTATAATAAAGTAAGTTGGTAGTGTAACTATAGTAACTTAAAAATATTTTCTGGAGTTTGTGTGATACAATGAATAAATTAGAGAGTTTACAGTTACTTGAAAATAGGGGTTTGAATGTTCACAANTATTGGGTGNTGGATAACCACGATAAGGTAGATGACATCGATACCGATAAATCATATACTGCAAGATTTGACAATAGGACTGGACTTATTCAGATGTTGCCTTTTGAAATACTGGATGTTGGACAATATTCATTAGGTGATATACATCACTTGGTGGAAGATGCTATGCAGATGGGGTGTCATATTATTTTAAGTGATGGTCGCACTTATGACCCTATGATGAAATACAACATAGTTTATAAGATTAAACCTAGTGGAGAGTTTTTAATGGAGTGGTCTGACTTAAAAATACCATTAAGACATATGTACAAGCATCCATTAAACTGGGTTAGGGGTAGTCTAACCACACCNTTGCATTGGTGGGACAAGTGGAGTGNTAGTGGGAAACTCTTGGATTTGCATTTTGTTAAACAATTCATTTCTGATGAATATGTAAAATGTTTATTCAACAAATTTGTAGAGTGTACTACATATAACTCAAGGGTGGGTAAACTCAACAAGAGTATAATCTACTGGCAAGTATAGAATTAGGGACTTAACTTTTCAATCTGTAAAATTATCGAGACCTTATTCTATTATTGGTGACAATAATTACTTAATATGTTAAGTGTAGGAGTATTAGGATTTACTCAAACTTCGTAAATGTTAAGTATGTTTGACAAATAAATATTCTGTGTAACTATTTCACATAAATATTTTAACCTAGATAGTTATTTCAGTTTACTGCTTGAATAATTCAGACAAAAGTATTTATAGGTTAAGGTTTATGGAAAGCATCCTATTTATAAACCGTTTATCATTAATTTTTAAAAGTCTAACGACCAAAGGGGGATTAAACAATGTCATTAAGAAAGTTAACTATTGTGAATTTAAACAAATCGGAGGATGTAGGAGACACAGCTAGGGTTGTGGCTAAGAGGTTTATTGTGGGTGTACTGAAAGCTGATAAAAGTAAAATCGGGGTTATTTCGGAAGTACTAGAAGACTTGAACGGAAAACCATTACCTGTGGGGTATACCGAGGATGGTTGTTACATTTTAGTGACACACTCGGAAAGTGGGGAAATTGACGGAATAGCCGATAGGAAAACATTTAAGTTACTGCATGACATCGTTATTGGGGAAGATATGACAGATTTGAGATTTATAACTCAATCTGAAAGTATGATACCAATTGCGTTCATTGACGATAACGATAACTTTGTCATTAATCAAACATTTGAAATGGTAATGGACAAAGACCGTTTCGGAAGATTAGTTGAAAAATCGCTTAGACGAGTGCGTTCAATGCTAACCACTACAGATTGGAAGATAGATGTGGAAACACCGTACTATGATTATANTGAATAAAACTATGAAGAATATATTTACATTACTTTGGATTCTTATTTTACACAATAGTGTCTGATTGTACTTGTCTATTTACAATCAGACATTATTTTAATTTGGCATGGTTCTAGTGAAACTTTTTATAATCAAATCTTGTCAGACTCGGTCACTGTTTTTGGGTTCTTTGCATTTTAAAATGCTTGTAAGGGTTGCTACACTTGATTTCTGGAAATAGCGATGTGGGAGTGGTCGAGGGGGTAGTCACTAGTCTACTCAACATTTGTCAGTTTTAAAATTGACAAATGTGCTTTATTGGGGCAGACATCAAAANTATTAAGTTTAACTTGGTTAACTTAATTTGTGTATTGCAAAAAGTACTATGAGAATTCAACGGTGTTAACTACGAAAGAGGACAAAGCAAAAAGAGTGGTAGGGATGTAATTTACCTAGGTAATCGTCATATTTGACAAAGGTAATTAGATATTTTTACTAAAGTTACTAATGTAAATACACATTAAATGTACATATTTAAAATTTAATGGGGGAGATTGAAATGACACTTGACCAATTTTTGTGTATAGAAGACTCGGATTTATTTAGGCAATTAAGCGAAACAAAACGAAACTTACTAAGGTCTTTATTAGCTCACTGGAGATTGAGGATACCTTCTGATGTATACGACTCTTTAACTTCTAATAATGATGTGCCTTACGAAATTAAAGCCAATAAAAAAGATTACACTTCTTTCCGTACTAGGAAATGGAGGTGTCGGAAAATCTTTCGTGAGGGGGAAGATGGTTTACATGCCGTTGAACTCATCCTTAATTCGCACGATTCAGATGTAGCGAATGTTTACAGTGCAATATTTGATAAAGACCCTCTAGCAAAATATTTGACTGTAAGATTTCCAAGGTCTACCGAGGTTGAAGAGTTGGACAGAACACGACTCATTGAAATACTTAAGTTGCTAAAACCTATAACTAGAAGTTACATTAATTCATACATTACCAATGAAGTTAAACCCAGCGAGTTTGAGGCATTAAGAGAGATATTGACTAAGAAAACAAAGGATGAAAACTACGATATTGTTATTTCAACATTGAGAGGAGTGTCGTTATGAAATATAGTGAAATCATGTTAACCAATAAAGTTGAGTACCCATTTGAGGTAATGATGTTAAAGACTTTGATTGATTTAGCTAGGATGGACAATCAACAAATAGACATGGAAGGGGTAGACATAAGTAAAGTACAAAAGGTCAAGGATTGCAATATTATTAATACTTTAGATTTTAATAACATAACAAATAGCACATTTGAACCAAACCAGAAGATGCGACCATATCCTTATTGTTCAGTAAAACAAATGGGGGATGCCATATTTGAACTCGATGAAGATGGGTACAATATGAAAACCAGTCAAAACCTTTTCAATCAGGGAATGACTTTAGCAGTACAAAAGTATATAGCATCGGCTATGGTCTACTTAATTTATAGTAAATACAAAGAGGTTGGAAAGTCACCCTTTTCAAACCCTTCTTTCAAAATAAATTTTGTCATTGACAGTGATGATTTTGCGGAGTCAAAAATAGAAGAATTGTCATACATGGTTAGTTACTCTACACTCTGGCATAATAGAATGAATGTTGTGGTTGAAGACAGACCATATTTAACTCAGAAACTAAAAAAATTAATGCGTTCTACATTTTATGTTCGTAATAGAGTTTCTAATATTGTTAAAAACAAAGTAGCTAGACTTAAAAACATTCCCGTTGGAATTCCGATGATGTTGGCTACTTTTAGTGGAAAAACGGACTTCACATTTAAAGAGGAGCAGATATGCATCTATCAAGGGTATGACTCTAAAAAGCAAAGTATTATACTAGACAAGTTTCCAATTCACTTTAATACTAGGGCATCGACAGAGTATGCTTTGGATGTAGAGGGAATTGAAAACAGTGATTTACGGGCTGAGGTTGGCAAGATTTACAAGCCTAGACGAGAGTATTTTAGCATATACTCAATGGGTATTTTAAGTGCATATCTGGATGAAGAGCGTATACTAATACCTCTACCAATTAGTGAGACCGTACCATTAATAACTTACGGAGAGGACACTTATTACAAAGTTTGTGATAAGGATAATGCAGTACCTTATGGGGAGTTCATCCAGTATGTATTAAAAGACCATAAGGTTGACTACAATAAGGAAGGTTTTAACCATTATTACTTTTCGGAGGGATGTTCAGACTTATGGATTTAAATGTAGATGTTATGGGTGAAGAATTGTTAAATTGTATAAACTCTATAGAAAGGGATAAACAAAAGCAATCAAATCCTTTAACAAAACCATCTTTTGAAAATCTGTTACTTTCAAAGGGATACAAGTTTAAAAACTTTGAAACCTTGCTTGATATTATTAAGAGTGAGGACATGAGACTAGCTGTCATTTCATGTGCTGGCTCAGGTAAGACGGTTACCTTATTAAATCGTTTAGCTTACCAATTATATGAAAAGAAAATAAATCCTACTAAGACTGTAGTATGCTCATTCCTTAGCCTTGATGCAGCTAGACTCAAAAGAAAATTCGCAACAATTTGCAAAAAGTTAGGAATACATGAGTCAGTTTATAATTGCATAAGGTTTGGGACTATTCACTCGGTGCTATTAGAGATTATACGGACTGCGGGAATTAAGTGGGAAGTGATAGACAGTGGAAAAAGAAGGTCATTAATTCGTAGATGTGCGGGTAAACATGTAAAATCAACAGAGGATATTGTTAACTTGGAAAACCTGTTTTCATATGTGGATAACGCAATGGTTGACTTGTATACTTATACAATCTCACATATTGACTCATTGGACTTGGATATATCACCTGAGGATATTTTGGTTATTTACGATAGGTTCAAGCAATCTAAAAAGGAAGCACAGGTTTTAGACTTTGATGATATGCAGACTCTGGTTCTGAATGGGTTTAAAAACAGTGAGGGTTTGGCTAATTACTGCAATTCTTTGTACGATAACTTTTATATAGACGAATTCCAAGACATCTCAACAATTCAGTATGAAATACTTAAGTACTTCTGGAAGGGGGACAACAAGCAGACCTTTGTTATAGGGGATGATGACCAGTCAATTTATAGTTGGCGAGGTGGGGATGTCAATATATTTACAAAGCGTATAAAAGAGGACTTTAACTTTGTATTTAAACATCTATCAACTAACTACAGATGTGGTTCAAACATTGTTGATTTTGCTAAGAGTTCTATTCTCTTAAATAAGAATAGGTTTGAAAAAGAGATAAAGGCTGATTCAGACCATATGGGGAGCGTAAGCATACTTAAATTACCCACTATGTCAGATATGGATTTAGCTGATAAGACACTTAAGTTTCTAGACAACAACGGGGGTATTGGAGAGGATGCAGGTCTACTCGTAAGGGAGACTAAGCATGCTATACCTATTGCTGTACTTTTTGCAATAAAGGGTGTACCTATGATATTGGGGAATGACATGATGACATTAAAGAATAACAAAATCATGACGAATATATTAAACTTAATACGCATGACAAGAGGGACTAAGGCATTAAGTGAGTGTACTCCTGTATTAAGAACAATAATGGGGTATAAGGTAAGGCAATTGGGGTATGTATGCGAGAAACTATCGGATTTAAATGGCGATGACATTAAATTTTCTGTTCCTAAACTATTACCATATTATTTGATTTGTGAAGAATATATGAAGTCAGACGGGGTTAACGATTCAGTTAAAACCTTTTTACAACAGTTAGCCTTCCAATACGGTGCAGATGTTTCCATGTACAACCCCAAAATAGGCAGTATGATACTTTCATTCTTTGATGTAATACTTTATATATTTGACAATTATGTTGACTCAACTGAGAAGTCATTACAACATTTATTCTTTGCTATCGATGAGATTGAGGACATATTACTTATGTCAAGAAACGGCAAAGTAGGTATAGAGATAAAAACCATTCATAGTGCAAAAGGGCGAGGATGGGATACAGTAGTAATATTCAATGACTCCGATGGGTATTTCCCAGCTAGGGATGACTCGGACATAGAGGAGGAAAGACGATTACACTATGTTGCGATTACGAGAGCAAAGGAAAGGCTCTACATAGCTACAAAAACTTATGGACAATTCTTAAATGAGTGTAGTATAGAATATGCAAGTACTTACAATTTAAAGGAATAGGGAACATGGGAAAAATCAGGCAAAGACGAAAATCGTTACGAGAACTCTTAAACAATAGGAATTTAGACTCCGAGTTTATTGCAAATATCACTAATGGCATAAAACCTCGATTATACCGATACAGACCATCGGGAACAGTCGAGGCTTTTGCATTGATTTGTCGTGCTAACAAAATACTCTTGCATTACGACCCCGATGTTGATGGTTTGTTTTCGGGGGAGTTAATGCAGATACTTTTAAAATTTATACATAAAGACTTTGAATGTGTAGTTAACGATAATAGATTTCATGGAATACATAGGAATAGGCTAGATTACATTGAACAAGGTGGCTTTGATTTAGTACTCTGTGTGGACTTTACACCAGAACCACAGATAATAGAACACTTAACAACAAAGGGAATAGGGGTAGTCAGCATTGACCATCATGCACCTTACGATATACCCCAATTCGGGAATTTGTACGCATTAGTTAATAACCAGTACATGAGTGAAAACACGATAAACTCTGTCAAAACACTATCAGGAGCGGGGGTAGTTTACTATTTTATTGCTGAATGCTTAACTTTGTTAAGTAAGCAGACAGGTGTTAAATGGTTTGAAAACCCNGATTACATAGTGCCTGTAGGCATTTCACTATTATCCGATTCGAGGGACATTGAAAACGAGTTGTGTAGGTATTTTTTATATCGAACATACAATGAATATCAGGATACATTGTTTAGTGATTTAGTTCTGGATTTAAAGACAGGAGATTTCGCTTTTGGAACACCCAAAATTGATAGAAACTTTGTGGATTTTGAGTTCTCACCTACTATTAATGCACTATTCAGATTTAACATGGGTACAGAGGTAATTGATGCATTCAACACAGGTATTTTCACTGCTAAACTCAAGGAGTATCGTAACAAACAGAAAAAATTAATTAAGATTGCGAATGAGCACATAAGAGTAACTCAATTAAGTAATATGGTTGTTTGCGAGTTACTTAAAGAGGATTTAATAGACAAAATTGATTTTGAGTTTAACTTGGAAAATTTCGTAGGTTTGGTTGCATCAAGGGTTAAGGATTATTACCAAAAGACAGCATTCGTATACTGTAGGAATACACAACAAGGTTACAGAGGGAGTGTGCGTGGCTTAAATACAAAGTTTAATTACTTGGAGATATTTCAAAAGTACTTCAGTGCACACGGACATACAATGGCTTTTGGAACTTATTTCGATACCTTGGGTGACATTGATAAATTAAATGAGGACTTAAAACATTTAGAACCAACTTTTGTTCCGTATGAGCACATGGAAATCTACAATTTAAAAACTTTCGTTTCACACCCATCGGAGAGCATCGCACGATTGATTGCAGAGGTAAACATGTATTTAAAGAGTGATAAGCAGATTCTCTTGTCTTATAATGGTACTGGTTTGACTGAAAAAGCGAAATACGGTGAAATGACTGAATACCTCGTAGATGGAATACCAGCAAGGGGATTTGGTTTTACAAATACAGGATTAATTCACCCTGTTATAACAAGGGGATACTTACAATTTTTAGTTGTGTAGGAGGCATAAGACATGGCAGTGAAAGTTAATGAAGTAAATCCTAAAAAGAACGCACTAAGGCGATTCGTCGTCATACTAATTGCGGTTGCAGTCATGGGAGGATTGATGCTCTGGGTTACTTCTCAGAATACCGAATTTCAAAAGACGGTATCGGTGGTTATGTGGGATGCACCAGTAGGTGTATCTGAAATAATTAGGGAAGATGGTAAACAACTTAAGCGTTATGATATGTATTACAAGGAATTTATGAATTATGGTACATATACAGATGTAGATGGTACAACAAAAAGGTCAATTGTACTATGGGATGAAAGAGAGCAACTGTATGGCAAGTATGTATCTAACTATCAAAGGGCAAATACAGTAGTATTTTGGGACAATGTTGTTCCAAGCAAAGAACGCAGTAATCCTTATTTATACAAGATAAAAAATAAAGAGTTCCTTAAAATGAATGGTTTTTCACCTAGGGAATATGGGGATATACTCGTTCCAGGTGACCGTATAAATGTAAGGGTTGCNTATGAGGATAATGATTATACTTTACCACCAGAAGAACTAGCTATGTTACACCAGTCGGGCGAACCACCCAAAATTATCAGACAGGAGATGTTGTTTTCGGATGTTTCTATTGTTGATATGTTAAACTCAGGTGGTGAGAGTATATTTGATGCTTTTTATGAATTACTTGCGTTACCTGCTCAGCAAAGAGAGACACTTATAAATGATGAAAACTTCAAAAGTAAAATTACTCCAGACGCATATTTATTGGCATTAACACCAGAACAAATTGACAAGTATATTTATCTAACTAAGAAGTCAAGTATGTCTATTACTGTAACTGTTCTTCCTAGGACAGATGACTCTATCATTTTGGACTATTTAAGAGATTTAATAAAAGCAGCTACGGAAAAAGACTCTAAGTAGGTGGAGGTTATACAATGGCAAAAGCAATCAGTAATGCACTACGCACTTTATCGGGTGCAAGTGTGGAGAAGGAACACTTGTATTTACGGAAAATAATTGGCTTTACTGGACTATCGGGTACAGGTACAACAACCATAGCAATGGGGGTAGCCCATAGTCTTGCAAACATGGGACATACGGTTTTGTATGTAGATACAAGAATATTGTTTCCCACATCTTATGCTTTCCTACTACCTAGACAGGAGTATAGCAATGATGGGGATTTACTTTCATTAGGGGAAAGGCACTATAAGGATATTATTGTAAAGACAAAGTTTGAAAATCTCTGGTATGCTTATGCACGAAATCGTACTACATTAGACATTGTATCACCTAGGGAAAACTACGATAATATGTTAATGTTCCTCGAAAATGTAAGGGATATGTATAACTTTATTATTGTAGACATAAGCTCAGAATTAACAAACATTAACAGTGCATCGATACATGAGGCAGATGTTATCTATCAGGTGTGGGATGAAAACTCTGCATCTTTTTTAAACTATAAGAAGTTTATTGCTTACTTATGTGAGATGGGTGCNGAGTCATATAAAATTACGGGTGTTATACTTAACAAACGATCTAACCGAATACAGTTACCCGATAAAATCTTTAAGGGTAGTGGACTACGGTTGGTTGCTACCTTACCAGGAAGTTACACTATTAAAGACTTGACTTGGAAAGGGCAAACTGTGTGTCAGTTAGCATCTATGGATAAAAGGGATGCGTTATTTACAAAAAAGTTTAAGCTCATCATTGAGGACATTTTCGATAGACTAGGTGAGAAGAGTGATGAAAGCACTATTGAAGACATGGACNANATGGATTTAGACGAACTGGGTATTCATCAAAAACCTAGGAAATCTTGGGGGCGAAACAATAAGAAGAAGAACAGGGAAGACAGTATAGTTGACACAATGATGGACAATTGATACTTAAGAGGAGGTAAAAATAACTATGTTAAGTGCTACAACTTTACTTAAGCATAATCAAAAGCTTACAGAGAAAGATTTAGCTATTGACAATAAGGGTTATACTTCTTATGAGAGGTATAAAGATGATTGTCGAAAGTATTTACTTTCTAAAATAACAAATGAATACATTACAATGGATGCTCAATCAAAGAAAAACTTTGATGAGACACAAATTACTGATTATGTACATAGAAANAGTTTCCCTGTCGAGGGTTTCGTTAATGATGACAACAGTATGAATTTTGCCGAACTTATAGAGGCATTAATTCGTGACTTAACCGACTATGGGATACTAACTCCATTTTTGAATGACCCAACAGTTACGGAGATACAAATAAACGAACTAGATGCAATATTTGTTGAACGCAACGGTAAAACAGCGTTAGTGGTGGATNACAACGGAAACAATTTACGATTTGAGTCACAAGACCAGTTATTAACTTTAATTAACAGGTTGATAAACAATGACGGAGAGGAAAATAAGAAGATAAGTGAGACTAATGCACTTGTAAATGCTGTATCACAACAGGGATATAGAATTTCAGTTACTGACAAATCCGTTTCACCACCAGGTGTTTCACCTTATAAAAATCGGTCTTACTCTGTGGCAATTAGAAAACCTAATCCAACAAGGTTTACATATGAGGAATTGGTTGAGAACGGAACATTGACGGATGAATGTGCAAGGTTCTTACGAGTAGTTAATGAGTCTGGATGTAATTACTTTACCGTTGGACCTACAGGTTCGGGAAAGACATCACTTATATCTACTATGGCAGAGAACACACCGCATACTACTCGTGTTCTGGTAATTCAATCACCTTCGGAATTGGATATGACAGTGTATGACGAGAATGATAACATTATCAATAATGTGGTTCACTGGGAGGCTCGAGATATTCCTAGAGGATTAGACAAAGCTAACTCAGGGTATCCATCTGTGGGAAACTGTATCTCACATAGCTTAAGATTTACACCACATAAGGTTATAGTGGGCGAAGTCCGCAGACCCGAGGAATTCTTTGAATTAATAAGGGAAGGTTTGACTGGACATATAATTGTATCGAGTTTCCACGCTCATGACTCTAAACAAGCGATTGAAAGAGCAGTTGCTGAAATTGCACCTAGTGTGGGTGACATAGAATTGTCATATCGTTATATTTGCTCGAATATGCACTTTATAGTTGTACAAAAGAGGTTACAGGATGGTACACGAAGAATTCTCGAGGTGGCAGAGGTCACTGGTTATGACCCACTTAAGCGTCAGCCTATGATAAACCTAATATTCAAGTTCACACCAACAGGGGTAGTTGAATACGAGGATGGTACTACTGATTATAAAATAGGTAAGAAAATCAAATACATACATGGTGAACTAAAAAGGGTAGGCTCTATATCTAGTGATAGACTGCGAGAGATGCTCTTAGAGGGTATTGCATTAGAGCAAATACAAGAATTTGTTAATGATGAAGACATTAAAAAGGTTGTGAGTGGACAGTGACATACTTAGGAATATACATTGCGGAATTTATAATAATTGTTATTGCATTCTTTACTTTGAGGTTTTTGATAGGCTCAAAGAAGAGCAATAAAAAGACACCAAAGTACAGGGTGGCTTTAAAGTCTGTAGTAGAGCGTAACTATCGAAAAGAGCAGAAGTTACGCAGAGAATTAACTTTAACTGGTAAAGTTGATACTTATAAGGACTATAATAAGTATGCAGAGTTACTCACAGCCTTTGGACTGACAGAACAAGGGGTAACTGTTACTGGGTTTAAGTTTGGACTTCGCATTTTATATGTGTGTCTTTCATTAGTGTTTATCTTACTATTAGACTTAGGTCTTTTAACAATCATATTCGTTTACCCTGTAATGGCGAAGTTAGTGTTTACATTGGTTAGAATGCGAGCATCTTCGTATAAGGATAGAAGAGAACGAGCAATTATGGATGCTATTGACATAATTGTATCTGATATAGACGCTGGTATAGAAGTGGCTATACGACAGTACATCGATGTATTCGACAAGTCAATTCGTAATGAACTATTAACATTCATTAATAACATTGACCATAATATGTCATTTAGGGATGCTATGACTATACTAAATAACTCGCTAGGCTCAACATTTACTGATTTTGCTGAAAAGGCAAAGGTGTATGAAATTGAAGAGCGTGAGGGTACAAAGGAAATGTTTGCAGAGACTGTGGAAATAAACTCCATTAAACGAGACTTAAAATTCAAACAAGATAGTAAGTTTGCTGAGTTCAAGTTGACTTTCTATATATCTGTGTGTTTAGTGGGTGGTTTCTTCTTAATGTCAGTACTGGCACAACCATTCGTACAGTGGTTTTATTTTCAATCACTATTCGGTAAAATATTATTACTTATAGATATTTTAATAATCACATTTGTCATTTCATACTTAGACATTATAAAGTCTAAGGAATTATAGTGGGTTATTTAGTACATTGTAAAGGAGTAAATATACATGAGATGGGTGTTACTCGTAAAGTTATTGATTTTAGGTATTGGCTTTTTCCTCACACATAGGTTCTTGTTGATAGCTGGGGTTATTCGACCTGTTAAACACGAGAAATTAGGCGAGGAAAGCCTTAAAAAGAAACTACAACAGGAAAGATTGGTTAAACAACAAAAACAGGCTTTAGCTTTACTATCTTGGGCAGGCAAAAAAGTAAATAAGGATACTTACAGTTACGAGGCTTTTGAAAAATCTGCTCAAAGACTAGATATAGAATTATTTGGGACACACCTAACTGGTGTACAATTAAGGGGTTTAATTTCACTAATGGGGATAAGTGCGTTATTCCTAGGGGTAGTCTGGACATTGGTTTTTGGTTTCAGTATTATTAACGCATTACTATTTGGGTTTGGTTTAATATCACTTGTGGGGTATCAAGCCATAATGGATACAATCGTTGTAAAAAAGGACAAAAGGCTTGATGAGGCATTTTCGGATTTATACTTAATGGTATACACTTCAATAGTTGATGAAACAGGTACTCCACTTATAAAGTGTTTGAATACATTTATGAAAGCAAATGAATACAAGCTATATAAATTTGAAGGTGAGGATTTAAAGCGTGTAAAAGAGATTATGAAGTTTGCAAACGATTATGCTACGCTATTAACAAAGTTGCCTGAGTCTACTGCAACAAGAGAGATAAGAAAAAAATATGGTACATCAGCATTGATTATTAACTTTTGTACAATTGTCGAACAACGGTTGAGAGGTAAGGACAATAGGGATAAATTGATTGCTTTTAAGCAAGAATTGTTAAACAAGAAGATTAGACTCCTTGAAGCAAAGAGTCAAAAACTAATAAGTAGGGGCGAACTTATAACCAATTTGATTTACATAATCTTAATAGAGGTTATCATAGTATCTGCGTTAAGTGGGTTACCACTGGAACAGATACTAAACCGTTAGTACATCAACACGGGTTAGACCTTAAATATAATAAACTTTAGAAAGGCGGTCATACATCAATGTCAAAAACACTAAAAATATTTTTAATTGTAGCGGGAGCAGCAGTCGGTGTAGCCATATTACTAATCGCATCGGGTACAGCACAACTTCTTATCAAAAACACTATAGATTGGCTAAACGGAGCAATAAAAGAGGCAATCCCGAGTATGCCAACAGACCTTATACCTATTCCAGATGGTTGGTAATACATAGGATTAAGGGTTGTGTAAACTTAAAAGTAGGTAGGCTATTACCTACTTTTAGGTTTATTAGAGGAGGTGTAACAATTGGATACAA
>JGI24707J26582_10000098_pt1 | contig 56255 bp, 40 predicted proteins | sample BioPla1DNA1_FD_26582 | JGI IMG/M metagenome (IMG submission 26582)
ACNGNTANAGAATACCAGCAGGCAGCAGCGGATATACTGCACCAGCGCTCAGTCCGCAGAGATGTAGACTTTGGTCTAAAAGGAATCGCGTCAACCAAGAATCTCAAAGCGCTGGATGTACAGAGCATGGCAATGCTTACAAGCTTACAGTCTGCAGCAAGGTAAAGAACTATTAAGAATTGTACTTATACCTTTTATAATATACTTAACGCCGCGCTAAAATCGCGGCGTTCAATAAGCAAACCTTTTGGAGATTGAAGAGAAATAGGCGGGAACGAAAATCACCTATTGAGAAACGGTTATAGCTTCAATAACAGTTGATATGCTGAATAAGAGACTTTAACATGATTTAGTAACTTATCTTTCGCTAATTTGTATGCTGGAAAAGTTAACTGTAAAGAGAAGTTATTAGCGGACAATACAAAAAGGCGTTAGCATACCAAAGGGTGATATCCCTATAAAGCTCGGATTTCTGATTATGACTTGCGATAATGTATATGATATAATACACAAAGTTGCGCTTAGCAACTAGATTACTATTGTACTGGAGTAGAAAAAGAAGATGATAGAGAAAATAGAAGTATTTTTATTTAAACACTTACCGAAAAATGTACACATGGACGATGATGAAAAATATTTGTATTTGGCTTCGTTTTTGGCAATAACTTTTGCAGCATCAATGAATTTTTTTCTTTTATTATTCCACCTTATTGCCGGCGTTATGCCATTGTTTTTAATCAGTTTGTATGGTTTACTGGTTGATTTATGGTTTATTAAACTGATAAACAGACGTAATTATCTTGCGTTCGGTATTTTACTTTCCATGAATGTTATACTTCACGCTTTAGCGACTGCATTCTATATTGGTACAGATAATTTTGTAATAGTATACCTACTTGTTACGCTAATGATGCAGGTAATAATCCCCTATGCAAGTGTTCGCGTTCGTATTCTGATGAGTGCTGTATTGTGGGCTGGCATGGTAGCGATGGTTTTAATTAATCACTATGTAACGCCATGTATGGACATTGGAGATGCCAATTCCACACTTGCTTTCTTTAATGTTCACTTAGCATTTTTTGGTACCATTATTCAGTTGACCTTAGGAGGTCTAGTTCGGAATGTAATTGCAAAATCTAACAAGGAAAAGCTAGAAAAAAGTAAAACAGAGGCGAATACGGATCCGTTAACCGGTCTTTTGAACAGAAGGTTTGCAAGCTCCTTTTTTAAAAAGCTGATAGCCGGTCAGCTTGAGCAGGTTTGGTGCATTGCGATGCTTGATATTGATGATTTTAAACTTATTAACGATATCCATGGTCATAAGGTTGGTGATAGAGTATTGATTTTGATAAGCGATTTTATAAAAGCAACTCTGCGCAGAAGCGATATTGTTTTTCGCTGGGGTGGGGAAGAGTTTTTGATTTTGCTAAAAGATGTCGATATTGATACCGCGTTTAATACACTAGACAAATTGCGCAGCAAACTAGAGTCGGCGAATTTAGAAGCGCATGATACTATCCTAAATGTTACTGTAACAATTGGCGTATGTCCTCTTGATATTAATAATATTGAGCAGAGCATAGATAAAAGCGATCGTCTTATGTACAAAGGAAAGGTTTCAGGTAAGAATATGGTGGTTATGTAGCTGTTCCATTCTTATAAAATCGTTCCCTTAAATATATGCGATGTTTTTATGGAGTGTTAATGGCGTGGGTTTTTAATAAGGAGTAGAGCAGTATGGAGTATGATGTAATCCTTTCAATAATATTTTACCTCTGCGGCTGTTTTTACATGGTTTTTAGCGCGGCACTAGTAGCAAACTATGTTAATAACAAAACAAACTGGTTGTTTGTATTCCTAATAAGCTCATTAGCGATTTGGGCGTTTTCACATGCTATTTCAAATTCCGCTGCTACAGCTGAGGTGAGCGCGTTTTGGAGATCTTTCTCTGCCTTTGGCTGGGGTGGTTTTAGCAGCTTTTTACTCCACTTTGTATTGGTAATCACAAAAACTGCAAGCCGATTAAAAGAGCGGAAAATGCTTTTAATGCTATATTTACCCGTTTTAATAAATATAGCTCTATTTGGTCCCTATGGATTGTTTTTTGATAGACAGTATATTATGGTGCGTACTGATTTTGGCTGGGTTAATGCGCCTCCTATGTTTGCTGCGAGAGTTTGGCTTAACTTATACTATGTTGTTTTTTCGGTTGCAAGCATCGTGTTACTTATCAATTGGTGGAGAAAATTTAAAACTAACACCACTGAAGAACAGCAGGCTAGACGCTTTATATTATCTATCATGGCTTATTTATTGCTAGAAGGTGTTGTAGATTTAATACCTGATGTTTTAGGCAAAAAATCTTTTCCTCAATTGACTGTTATATTTCTGTTATTTCCTACGATAATGCTGTTTAGAAGATTGAAAGAATCAGGTGAACTTAAAAAATTCAGGAAAACATTCCGGTTAGAGGGGCATTCAGGAGATATAACCGATGATAGATCGCGTTTATTTAAAAATGTAACAGTAATATTTGAAATAGGCGCTGCAATATCCTTTTTGGTAGGATATTTTGGCGTGAAAGGGTCATTAGAAAATGAATTACTGCTAGCCGGGTCAATATTGTTATTGGCGGTACTTATAAGAATTATACCGAATATAACGAAAAAACACACTATTCAAAACATATTATTTTTAGGCGTTGCCATGTTAGCCATGTTATTTTTTGTTATAAAAGACGCCAATATTGGAATGTTAACGACCTGGGCATTATATATATTGTTTTTGCTTTTTACCATTATTCTTGATGATAAAACCAGTGCTTTTATCTTTGCCATGTTTAATATAGTAATTCAACTGGTTTTAAGTTTCCTTTACCCTAAAGTGCCTGTAATTATCGACATAAATGAGTATTTTACAAGAATATTTATTATTTTACTTTCTTATATCACTGTGAACTATCTGACGAATGAATATACTCTAAAGACAAAGAATTACAAAAGAATTGCTAGAGAACAAGAGGTACTAGAAATAATTTCTTCCAGTTTTATTTCGTTTAATAATGAAAATGCTCAAGATATAATATATAGAATGTTTGAAATGGCTGTAAAAATACTTGGGTTTAATCAAGCGTTTATAATTGAATTTAGTAAAAATCATGAAGATGCAACCGTTATCAGTACTTATGTTGATGATGCTGAAGGAGAGTCATTTCCTTATTACCAGGGACTAGCATTAAAGGTGAAGGATTTAACTATGTTTAAGTCTTTGCTAGAACAGAAAACTGCAATAATTTGTGAAGATACTACGGATATATCTGTAGATGTATTTGGTAAACAAATAGATTATATTAAGGAAAGAGGAGTAGATACTTTCTTTGCTATACCAATAATGGCAGATGACCAAATAGAAGGAGTACTTGTCGCTGAATATAATTACCAAATTGACGATGTAAGCCTTGTTGAAAGTCGACTTAATATATTGAAAATAATCGCGAATATATTAGGAGATGCAAGGAAGAAAATATTGTACGAAGAAAGATTATATAATTACGCTTATTTCGATGAAGCCACAAAGCTTGCCAACAGCAATATGCTTGTAAAAAGGCTGGAGCAAATTATAAATAGCAGAAAATGGCCGGAGAAAATAGCCATTATAAACATTGAACTTGATAATCTAAGGATGATTAATGATACCTTTGGACATAGAATAGGAGACCAGGTAATTAGAAAATCAGCGTTGCTTCTTGAAAAACAGCTAGGGGAATGCTGTGAAATCGCAAGGACAGGCGATGGAGAGTTTGTTGTTGTAATACCTAATGTAAAAAGCCGCAAACAAATTGAAGATTGTTTAAACAGCTTGCTTGTTTCTTTTTCTCGTCCTATATTAACCGATACCGGGATAGAAGCATTGTTTGTGGTTGTTTATATGGGCGTATCTTTATATCCTGATGACGGAAGAGATGTGGATACTCTTTTGAAGAATGTTGACCTAGCAAGATTTGAAGCGAAAAATACTAATGAGAAGATTGTTTTCTATACAAGACGAATGGGAAGTCAGATTGAAGAAAACACTCTGCTTATGAACAGGCTTTTCAATTCCTTGGAAAACGAAGAATTTTTCCTTGAATTTCAACCTCAGATTAACTGTATTACGGAAAAAACTGCAGGTATTGAAGCCTTGCTAAGATGGACAAATGACGGCGAAATAATACCGCCGGATAAGTTTATACCTATACTTGAGTAAACGGGTTTAATTCATGATGTTGGGCTATGGGTGCTGAAACAGGCGCTTAAAGAGCATAATAGGTTAATTTCAAAAGGATTTCCGCCTATCCGTATTTCTGTAAACTTGTCAGTTGTACAGTTTCAAGAGGAGGATTTAATTCTTGACTTTACAAGAATAATTGAAGAGAGTAATGTAAACCCCAAATATATCGAGCTGGAAATTACAGAAAGCTTTTTCTTTAAAAACCCTAAGGAAGTAATTGAGAAACTGTATAAGTTAAAGGAGTTAGGAGTAAATATAGCCATAGATGATTTTGGCAAAGGGTATTCATCATTAAATAGGTTGAATGTGCTGCCTTTTGATAGAATAAAAATAGATAAAGAAATCATAGACTATATAGATTTAACAAACAATAAAGCTCCTGTAACTGAAAGCATTATCCAACTAGCCAGATCTTTCATGGTGGGCGTTACGGCTGAAGGTGTAGAGACTAAAGAGCAGGCGGATTTTCTGATAAGCATAGACTGCGATGAAATACAAGGGTACTATTATTCAAGACCGCTATCTGTTGAAGCGCTGGAAGAATTTCTCGAAAATGAAAGATTCAAACAAAATTTGACGAATTAGGATAAAATGTGTCAAAATACGTACGGAACCTTTTTTACTTTGCAGAGAACATAAGGAGAAGATTTGTTGATTAGTGAATATGCGTTTGAGCGTTCTATATCTAAGCAAGTTTTCTGTGTACTGCGGGCATACGTGGTGTATTTTGAAACTGCAATTAAGTCTGCTTTATTGGGTCTTTGCAATGAAACTGAAGTGAAGCTATCGGAAGCAGTTGAGCTGCGCAAGTTCAGCTCCAATAACACGCTTGAGCAGTTGTAATTGAACATATATCGGGATATAATTATGAGGTGTCGGTATGTATTGCCTGAAAGCAAGAGGAGAATCGGATTATGAAATTTGACATAATCATATCAATAACGTTTTTTATCTGTGGTTGCTTTTATATGGTTTTTGGCGCGTACATGCTGGCTGTTAATGTAAAAAGCTATGTTAACAGGCTATATGTACTTACAACCACTTCATTGGCTATTTGGGCATTTGCATTTTCTCTTTCTACTTCAGCTCCCACGGCGGAAGTGAGCGCTTTATTTTCATCTATTTCCGCTCTCGGTTGGGGTGTTTTTTACAGCTTTTTTTTCCACTTTGTACTGATTTTAACAAAAACAGAAATTCGATTAAGAAAGGGTATTTTGCACACTTTAATTTATATACCCGCTTTAATTAATGTTTTTCTGTTTGGACCCTATGGATATCATACAGACGAACAATACAAAATGGTGTGGACCGATTTTGGTTGGTCAAACATAACTTCTCTTGATATATGGGAACTTTGGTTTATGGCATATTACTCTGTATTTGTTGCCGCAAGCCTTATAGTACTTATTCGCTGGTGGAAAAATATCGAACCAAATACTCGCCTTAAAAGGCAAGGAAAATATTTATTAATATCCATTATGTTTCCCTTATTCCTGGGGGTATCAACAGAAACTGTACCTGCACTGATTGGAGTAACCCATTTTCCCAAACTGACTGTTGCGTTTTTAATGGTTCCCATAACAACATTGTTTTTAGCGTCGAGAAAATTCGGTCTGCTTCTTGAAAGAAAAAGGGAAGGAATCATTTTTGCAACAACTGATAGCCCCATAGAAGGGGACAGAGAGCGTTTGTTTAAAATGGTAGCAACAATATTCATGTTTGGAAGTTCGCTATCCTTTTTAATAGGATATTTTGGCATGAAAAGAACACTAGAATATGAGCTTTCAATATCTGCGTATTTGTTGTTAATGGGCACGATTATAAGCCTTATACCTAGCATAGTGAAAAATTATAAAATCCAGAATAACATATTCCTGTTTATATGTGGGCTTGGTTTCTTTTTATTTTTGATTAAAGATATTCATAAAGGTGGGTTAACCAATTGGGCAGTATACGCATTGTTTTTACTGTTTACCGTTATTCTTTATAGTAGAGCACATGCCTTTTTCTTTACTGTGCTATGTATTATTATTCAAATTGTTTTCTGGATAATCTATCCGGAAGCCTCTGTTATAATAAACGTGAGTGAGTATATAACAAGGATTCTTATAATTTTGCTTTCATTTTTTACCACGTCATATATAACAAATGAATATGCTTTAAAGATAAAAGGGTATAGAAGAATAGCTAAAGAACAAGAAATGCTAGAAAAAATTTCTACTAGTTTTATTTCCTTAGATATTGAAAATGCTCGTGAGAAAATCGATGTGATGTTTAAAATGGCTAGCGAAATACTTGAATTTGATCAGGCATTCTTTGTCGAATTATATAAGGATTACGAAGAAGCAACAATTCTTAATATGTATGTTAATGATATTGAGATGGATTCATTTTCCTATTCCCCGGGAATGAAATTTAATTTAAAAGCTTCACCCTTGTTTATGTCTCTGATTGAGCAAAAAACAATCATAATGTGCGATGATACTACAAATATTACCTTTGAAATAGCTGAAAGGCATAAGGATTATTTCATCTTAAGGGGAATAAAATCTTTTTATGCATTGCCTATAGAAATTGATAATGAAATAAGAGGAGTATTTGTAGTTGAGTACAAAAAACATATTGATAAAAATCTTTCGGAAAATAGATTAAATTTTTTAAAAATCATAGCAAATATTATGAGCGATGCAAGGAAAAAAACCTTATACGAAGAAATGCTTTATAATTATGCCTATTATGATGAAGCTACAAAGTTTCCCAACAGGAATATGCTTATTAAAAGGCTTGAGCAAATTATAAACAGTAGAAAAGGACCGGAGAAAATTGCCATAATAAACATTGAACTTGATAACCTAAGGATAATTAATGATACCTATGGTCATAGCATTGGAGAGCGGGTAGTGGTAAAATCCGCAAAGATACTCGAAAAACAATTAGATGGTTGCTGCGATATCGCAAGGACAGGCGAAGAAGATTTTGTTGTTGTTCTGCCTGATATAAAAGACAATCAACAGATAGAAGAGTGCGCTAATAGATTGCTTGATTCATTTTCTCGTCCTGTATTAACCGAGACAGGAATAGAAGCGCTGTTTGTTATTGTTCATATGGGCGTATCTGTATACCCGGAAGATGGGAGAGATGCAGATACTCTATTGAAAAATGCTGATCTTGCGATGTTTGAAGCGAAAAACACTAATGAAAAGCTTGTTTTTTACTCTGAAAGGCTTGAAAGCAATATTTCTGAAAGCACATTGATTACGAATAGGCTTTTTAAATCGTTAGAAAATGAAGAGTTTTTTCTGGAGTTTCAACCTCAGATAAGCTGTAACACAGGGAAAACCGCCGGAATAGAAGCCCTGCTAAGGTGGACAATAGACGGCAGAAGAATACCGCCTGATAGATTTATACCTATACTTGAGCAAACAGGCTTAATCTACGATGTGGGGCTCTGGGTGCTGAAAAATACGCTTCAAGAGCATAACAGGCTAGTTGATAGAGGATTTCAACCGCTTCGTGTTTCTGTAAACTTATCGGTTGTGCAATTCCAAGAAGAAAGTTTTATTGACGATGTTAGAAAAATCATACAGGAAAGCGGTGTTAACCCGAAATATATTGAGCTTGAAATAACTGAAAGCCTGTTCTCTAAAGATCCTGAGGATGTGCTTAAAAAACTGTACGAATTAAAGGAGTTAGGAGTAAGAATAGCCATTGATGATTTTGGCAAAGGATACTCATCGTTAAATCGGTTGAAATTAGTGCCATTTGATAGAATAAAAATAGATAAGGAAATTATAGATTATATAAATCTAGATGAAAAGAAAGCGCCTATAACACAAATCAGTATTCTATTAGCAAGAACTTTCAAAGCTAATGTTACAGCCGAAGGCGTAGAAACTAAAGACCAGGCAGATTTTCTAATAAGCATAGACTGCGACGAAATACAAGGGTACTATTATTCAAGACCCCTTTCTGTTGAAGCGCTGGAAGAATTCCTTAATAAGGAATGATGCTGATGACATGGTGTTTAGCTTAGTCATCGGTGTGTTGTTTGATAGCAAAAGGAGGATAAGATTATGAAACATGATATCGCGCTATCAATGATATATTATATTTGTGGTTGTTTTTATACATTTTTTGGTTTATATATTTTTGCTCGCAACCCAAAAAGTTATATAAATAGGCTGTTTCTACTTATAACATTCTCAATGGCGGCTTGGTCATTTGCGTATTCCTTTTCAACCTCTGAGCCTACCGCGGAGGCGAGAGCTTTTTGGACATCTTTCTCTGTTTTTGGATGGGGTGCGTTTTATAGTTTTTTCCTCCACTTTGTTTTAATCCTCACCAAGAGTAGGCTTCAATTAAACACACCAGGTAAAACGATTGTTTTTTATTTACCATCTTTAATAAGCATGATTCTTTTTGCGCCACATGGGTTTTTTGCGGATGTACAATATGAACTGATACCGTGTGACACCGGGTTGAGGGATTTCTTCTCCCAAAATATTGGACCGATTTGGATTATATTATACTACACTATCTTTTCTGTCCCTGCCTTTATTTTACTTTTTCGCTGGTGGAAAAAAATCGAACCTCATACCCCTTTGAAGCGTTCTGTAACACATTTTCTAATATCAATAATTGGTCCCTTTTTGGCGGGTTCGGTAACTGATGCCTTTTCCGATGTTTTGGGATTAAATCAGATTCCTAGATTGGCAATTGTGTTTTTGATTTTTCCCACGATATTTATGTTTATTACATTAAGAAAATTCGGGTTGATTCTTGAAAGAAGAAAAGCTAGGTTTATTCCTAATGACGCAGAAAATATTCTGGAAAACCGATTGCGTTTATTTCAAACTGCAGCAGCTATGTTTACAATTGGTGCCGCAGGATCCTTTTTTGTGGAATATTATATAGGTGGAAAGAATTTCTCAGACGAATTTTTGCTCGCTGTAGTTGTTTGGATTTTGGGTGTATTTTTACTGATTATCCCGTATGTTGTAAAAAAACAAACGACTCAAAACAACCTTTTCCTGATAACAAGCATATTGGGTATGACTTTCTTCCTTGTTCAAGAGATGGATATAGGTGCAACAACTGTATGGGCAGTGTATATAGTATTTCTTCTGTTTTCCATTGTGCTTGATAGTAGAGTCCATACTTTAATTTTTTTGGTTTATGTCCTAATTACTCAAGTTGTTCTTTGGATTTTTTTCCCGGAAGTTTCTGTTATCATCGATATTGTTCAGTATTTGAAAAGGATATTTATTATCGCTCTAACTTATTATGCTGTGAAGTATCTTACTGATGAATATGCTTCAAAGCTTATTGGATATCAACGCTTTTCTAAAAAACAGGAAATGCTCGAAAAAATTTCAACTAGCTTTGTTTCTGTAAACAATGATAATCTTAAAGAGAAAGTCGATGAAATGCTTAAAATGTCAGCCGAAATACTTAATTTTGACAGCGCATATTTATTCGAGTTCGACGCGGATTATAAAAATGCAACTATTAACAATATGTATGTAAAAGATAATGATAGTAAATTAACTAAGTTTTATCCGGGAATGAAGTTTAAAACAGCAGATTTTCCTGAAATTCAACCCTTGATAGCTCGAAACTCACCTCTACTAAGTGAAGATGTTACGAGTATCTCCGTTGATGAAGCTGGATATCAAAGAAACTTTTTCTTGTCAAGGGGAATAAAATCTTTCTTTGCCTTTCCAATAATAGTCGACAATAATACTGATGGATTCTTTGTAATTGAATATGAAAATCTAATTGATAAAAGATTCACAGAAAGTCGATTAAACTATATGCAAATAATTACTAATATTTTGGGAGATACAAAGAAAAAGGGCATTTATGAAGAAAGGCTGTACAATTTTGCGTACTTTGATGAATCTACAAAATTAGCGAATAGGAATATGCTAAAAAAAGCCTTAGCGGAACTGATATATAATAGAAAAGAATCGGAAAAGCTGGTAATATTTAATGCTGAGATAGATAATCTAAGAATGATTAATGATACCTTCGGGCATAATGTTGGGGAGCAGATAGTTATTGAATCAGCATCAATGCTTAAAAAGCTTATGAAAGACGGATGTGATCTTTCAAGGGTTGGTAAAGGGAAATTTATTATTGTTATGCCTTTTGCGGAAACTTCCGAGCAAATAGAAGAGTGTGCGAATAAAATAGTTGATGCTTTTTCTAACCCTATACTACCCAAAGGAGAAATTGAAGCATTATTTGTAAATGTTAATGTTGGTGTAGCCGTGTATCCGGATGATGGAAGAGATGCAGATACTCTTTTAAAGAATGCAGATTTGGCGGGATATGAAGCTAAATCTTCTAATAACAAGATTGTTTTCTATTCTGAACAACTAAAAAGCCGTGCTGAGGAAAATGCTTCACTCACGAATAGGCTTTTTCATGCATTGCAAAATAAAGAGTTCTTTCTGGAGTTTCAGCCTCAGATAAGCTGTTATACAGGGAAAACCTCTGGAATTGAAGCCCTGCTAAGGTGGACAGTTGATGGCAGAAGAATACCGCCGGATAGATTTATACCTATACTTGAGCAAACGGGCTTAATATATGATGTGGGGCTCTGGGTGCTAGAAAATGCTCTGCAAGAGCATATAAGGCTAATAGAAAGGGGATTTCAACCGCTTCGTGTTTCTGTAAACTTATCGGTTGTGCAATTCCAAGGAGAAAGCTTTATTGACGATGTTAGGAAAATCATAGAGGAAAGCGAAGTAGACCCGAAATATATTGAGCTTGAAATAACTGAAAGCTTGTTCTCTAAAGATCCTAAGGATGTGCTTAAAAAACTGTACGAATTGAAGGAGTTAGGAGTCAGAATAGCCATAGATGATTTTGGCAAAGGATACTCGTCGTTAAATCGGCTGAAATTAGTGCCATTTGATAGAATAAAAATAGATAAGGAAATTATAGATTATATAAATCTAGATGAGAAGAAGGCGCCTATAACGCAAATCAGTATTCTATTAGCTAGAACTTTTAAAGCAGATGTTACAGCTGAAGGTGTGGAAACAATGGAACAAGCTAATTTTCTTAGAAGCATAGACTGCGACGAAATACAAGGGTACTATTATTCAAGACCCCTTTCTGTTGAAGCGCTGGAAGAATTCCTGGAAAACGAAAGATACAAACATGGTTTGGATAATTAGTATAATGTGTATAATAAACTTGATGTGTATTACATCTGTTTTAACGGCACATATAGAACTTAAGGAGAAAATTTATTGATTAGTAACTATACATTTGAAGATTCTATAGCTAAGCAGATTTTTTGCGCACTACGGGCACATGTAGTGCGTTCTAGAACTGTAATTACAGCTGTTTTCTTAGGGCTTTATAATGAATCTGAATTTGATGCTGATAAGCTTTCAGTAGCTGCGGAAAAAATTACCGATTTTTTAAAGAATACAACAAGGAAGACCGATTTCGTTTTTAAATTTTCAGGTCAACTTAAATGGTTTATTATATTGTCCCAAAGTGGCGAAAGGGAGGCAGCTGCATTTCTAAGGCGTTTATATATATTGGCGAAAAATACAGATATTCCAATTATAGAAAATCATGATATTCTCTTTTCTGCCAGTGTCGCTGAAATAGGTAATGACGATGGAGAGTTTGAAGAACTTGTTGCAGATGGCGTGTTGGCTTTGGCTGAAAGCTTAAGCAAAGGGTCTGAATATATAGAATACATAACTACCCATAAAAAAAGACCAGTGGAAACGATTAGAGTTAGCATTTTGGAAGAAAATGCTATTTTCCGCAATGCACTTTATAGAACAATAGATAACTTAAACTTTGATAATTTTGAAACTGAAATAAAAGAATTTCAGGATGGCTATGAATTTTTGGAATCCAACTGGCATCTTTCCAGCCATACTCATCTTATAATTATGAATGATATACTTCCTCGTCAAAGCGGATTGGATGTGTTGCATAAAATTCGCATGTTGCCTAATAACAAAAGGTTTATTGTCTTTATTATGACAAAAAGAAGCTCGGAAGAAGATATGATTTATGCTTATGAAAGCGGTGCGGACAATTATTTCATAAAACCTTTTAATTTGCGCTTATTAGAGGTTGAAATTAAAAGAACCTTTGAGAGGCTATGGTCATGATAAAGGTTTCAATTGACACTTTAATAAAAAGTATTGTAGTTATGACTTTTGTACTTTTATTATTAAGTGTTTATATGGTAATTAAAAGTATTCAAGAAAAAGCTGTTGCAAAGAAAATGAAGGTATATATGCAGAGTACACTAGACCTGTGGTACCGGTATTTGAATGGTGAAATTGCGTTGCCTAAAGAACTTATTCCCAGTAATGATATTGAAATTGAAGCCATTGAGGAAATTTTTCTCTCCTATATAAACAACATATCGAATTTGTGTATCAAAGATAAAATACGGGTTTTTTCTAATCAATACTTAAGAGAGCATTATTTGCGCCTCCTTACTAGCAAAAAATGGAGTTTAAGAATGAATGCTCTGTACCGTATAATAGATTTTGAGATAGATTCCTTAGCTACTGAATGTAGGAATCTGGAAAGAAAAACTAAATTGTCTTCGGGAGAACATTTTCTGCTACTTGTCATCCATTCTATGTTTGATGAAACTGGTTTTGTAAAAGAATTTGTAAGCTTATCAAGCAAACTCTCAGAATACGAGTTTAAAAAATTACTAATCGGTTTTAGCCATGAAACTCTTGAGCAGCTAACCTATCAAATGAATGATTTACCTATAACATACCAGTATTATTTTATTGATATTTTAGGCGTTATCCGAAATTTAGACTTTTTGCCTTTTTTAGAAGATAAGCTGGGCGATGAAAAGCCTGAAATTCGTATTCGCTCGTTAAAAGCCATACATGAAATAGGCGTCGCTACCGACCTAGATAAGTATAAGATATTTTTAGAATCTCCTAAATGGGAAGAACGCTTAATGTTGGCTAAGCTTTTAGGGGCGTTTTCGCTAGAGCAGGTGTATCCATATTTAGAGCAACTGCTACAAGATGAAAATTGGTGGGTGCGCTACCATGCCGCGCAAACAATTGGTAATAGTAAAGATGGCAAGTCTAGGCTGGAAACATTCATTACAACCGCTAAAGACCAGTATGCTATAGAGATGGCGCGTGAAGTCTTGGAAGGGGTTTGTTGATAAATGAGTACGATATTACATTATTTGATGTTGTTTTTCGGTGGCTTTATATCCATATATATGATTGCCATTGTTATAGCTTATACCAGTATGTTGATATTCGCTTTTATTGAATTACGCAAGCAATATAAACTAGATAAAAACGCCTCTGATGAAGATTATATAGACGCATTTTATTACAAACCGCTTTCTGTCATAATACCTGCATATAATGAAGAAGTAGGTATAGTTGATAGCGTTCGGTCTGCGCTTAATCTAAAATATCCCCAAACTGAACTAATTGTAGTAAATGATGGCTCTAAGGATAATACTCAGCAGGTTGTAATAGAGCAGTTTCAAATGAAAAAGATACATAAGGTAATCAATAAACAAATTGAATCAAAACCTATTATTCAGGTATACCAATCGGAAATACATCACAATCTATACCTTATAGAAAAAGAGAATGGTGGGAAAGCTGATGCACTAAATGCAGGCATTAACTTTGCCAAATACCCCTATTTCTGCTCTATTGATGGGGATTCTATCTTAGATGAAAAATCTCTATTGCGAGTAATGAAACCAATTATTTTGTCAAACGAAGAGGTAATAGCCGCTGGGGGAAATATTCGTATAGCTAATGGACTTGATGTACAAATGGGTTCGGTATATCAAAGAAATTTGCCTAATCGTCCCTTAGTTTTAATGCAAATAATTGAATATACAAGAGCCTTCATGATGGGGAGAATCGCTTTAGCTAAATTTAATTTAGTTCTCATTATTTCCGGCGCTTTTAGCGTGTTTGCCAAAAAATGGGTTGTTGAAGTGGGAGGATACTCTGTAAAAACTATCGGTGAGGATATGGAGCTAGTAGTTAAGTTACACAGATATCTGCAAGAGAATAAATTAAAGAAAAGGATAGAATTTGTTCCTGACCCTGTATGCTGGACAGAAGCGCCTGAAAGCTTAGGTATATTAAGAAAACAGCGTAGGAGATGGCACCAAGGTTTAATTGAGAGTCTAGTAAAACATAGAAAAATGACATTTAACCCTAAATACGGAAAAATCGGTATGATTTCTTTCCCTTATTTTTGGCTAGTAGAATGTTTTGGACCGCTTATTGAGCTGGGCGGTTATATATACATGGTTGTAGCATATTTTTCAGGCACATTTTATTTTGAATTTGCCATATTATTAGCCTTGTTGTTTATACTGTATGGCTCTGTGCTTTCTGCCTTTTCAATCCTAATGGAGACTTGGAGTGTGAATATCTATTCGGGTATAAATAATTTTTTCAAATTAATTATTATATCTTTAACCGAAGCCTTCTGGTATAGACCTCTAACCTTGGTTTGGAGATGTGAAGCGTTTATACAAGAGCTCTTAGGGCGAAAAAGTTGGGGCGATATGAAAAGAGTGGGGCTTTCAAAAAAACCTGAACAGAAAAAGGAAGGCGATAAAACCAAATGAAACGCGTTTATATAATAAGTTTGTGTCTGCTAGTACTTATATTAATACCCTTTGTTATATGGCATACACAGCCTTTTAAGGAATGTCGTATAGCTGTAATTGATAATACCGCTTCTGATGAAACAAATGGCACTGTTTTTCTATTAAATCATTTAAAGTACAAAAACCAATCAAGCGTTCCAAATCAGCTGCCAAATAACTATGATGATTATGAAGTTATTTATTTTGCAGATAATTATGGAGGATTAGAAGAGAAGGATTGGTATAACATACTTAACAGGTTTTTGAAGCAAGATAAGAGCCTGTTCGTTGCAGAGTATAATTCAATTGCTCCTATTACTAATAGAGAAGTAAGTGAGAGTATTACTAACTATTTGGGTGTTAATCGTTCCGGATGGACAGGGCGATATTTTGATGAGCTGGATACTAATAAGAATGATGAAATTCCGCAATGGCTAATTGAGAGCTTTGCTGATTCATGGAATTATAGCGGACAAGGTTTTGTTTTGGTAAATGAAATAGAGTCTAAAGTGCTTGTTTTAGAAACATCTAAACATGTTTTAGATGGCGGCATTAATGTTTCCTTTACCAAAGAGGGGGAAGAGTTCTTTGGGCTTAATAAAAGCCCTAATTACAATAATTGGTTTGATATTGTATCTCCTAAATACGGTTCTACCGTGTTGGCTAACTATAATTGGAATTTAACTGAAAAGGGAAAGGAACTTCTTGAAGAAAACGGGATTCCTGCCGAGTTTGCTGCGGTAGTTGAAAATAATAGAGGCTATCGCATTAGTTACTATTTTGCAGGAGATTATAGCAATATAAATAGATTGCCTAGATTATATAAGTTTATTGGGTTACAGAAGCTATATAGCTTTTTAGAAAAGAATGCGGATAGCGCCTTTTACTGGTCAACATATTTCCCTATGATGGAAAGAATTTTGGAGCATTTTTACAGCCCTTGGGAGAAAAGTATGAACTTGGAATACAAAGAAAAAAACCTTTATGATGCCAGAATAAAAGATAACCGTTTCCAAATTCTTAAAGATGGTAAATGGGAGTCAATGATAATAAAAGGTGTCAATCTTGGTATGGGAAAACCCGGCGCTTTCCCGGGGGAAGCTGCAATAACTGAAGAAGAGTATTACCGATGGTTTGAATATATCGGCGAAATGAATGCCAGCGTTATCCGTGTATATACTCTGCATCCGCCCGGATTTTATAATTCATTGCTTAGATACAATGATAACCACGATAAAAAATTATATGTAATGCATGGTGTTTGGATAAATGAAGAGGGATTGGTAACCTCACAGGATGCTTTTGAGGAGAACACTCTGGAGGATTTTCAGCAAGAAATGAAAACCATTACTGATGTAATACATGGAAATAGAGTTGTTCAAGCTAGACCTGGGCATGCATCAGGGATTTACATAGCAGATATTTCTAAGTATGTTATTGCTTGGGTTTTAGGCATAGAGTGGGATTCTTTTATGGTGGAAAACACAAACAATATTCACTCATCTATCGGGGATTACAATGGTACATATTTTGAAACTAAGGGTGCAAAACCTTTTGAGTATTGGCTTGCTCAGCAAATGGATACCATAGCGAAATACGAGAAGGAAAACTACAATTATCTAAGACCTATCAGCTTCACTAATTGGCCCACAACGGACATATTGGAGCATCCTGCTAATTTCCAAGATAATGAAGATTTAGTTGGTGTTGACCCTAATGTTATATACACTAAAGGAGAAATGGATATAGTGGGGCAGTTTGCCTCGTACCATGTTTATCCGTATTATCCTGATTTTTTAAACTTCGAAGAAAAATATGTGAACTATGTTGATCATAGAGGGGAAAAAAATAATTATGCTGGCTATTTAAATCATCTGAAGAGCGTTCACAGACTCCCAATTTTAATAGCTGAGTTTGGAATACCTGCTTCTCGCGGTCTTACCCATGAAAATCCGTTTGGTTGGAATCAAGGTTTTATGTCTGAAAAAGAACAGGGGGAAATTGTTAGTCGTCTTTATGATGATATTCTGGAAGAAAATATGCTTGGGGGTTTAATATTTACTTGGCAGGACGAGTGGTTTAAAAGAACTTGGAACACAATGGACTATGATAATCCTGATAGAAGACCATTTTGGTCTAACGCACAAACAAATGAGCAACAATATGGGATTTTAAGTTTTGATAGACATAAAATAAGGGTGGATGGCGAAACAAGTGAATGGCAAACAGAACCTCTATTTTACAAGGACAGAGGAATCATGAAAGGCTTATATATAGACCATGATGAAAGATATTTGTATATCAGATTGGATTATTCTGATGTAGACAATGGCTATCCACTTATTTTGCTGGATGTTGTACCCGAACAAGGCAATTACTTTATAAGTGGAAATAGTAATATTAAATTTTCTAACGGGGTAGATTTTTTAATAGATATGAACAAGCAAGAACCTCGGATTCTTATAGACAAGTACTATGACTTTTTTACATACATGTATGCTTATCAATTAAAACTTATGGAAAAACCAAAGTTAGCTTCACAGGATAACAGCGGAATATTTTCCCAAATACATTATGTTTTAAGCTTAGAGTATACCACTGACGACGGTAAAGTTTTGATGCCATTTGGCAGTTACGAAACGGGTAGGCTAAGAGAAGGTAATGCAAATCCCGACTCTAAAGATTATGATTCTCTTGCTGATTTTTGCGTTAACGCTGAGGGTGGATTGGAGCTTAGGATTCCTTGGTTATTAATACAATCAAAAGACCCAAGTAAGAAGGAGTTTATAGGGAATATCTGTCAAGATGGTATTGAAGCAAGCAAATTTGTTGATGAAATATATATTGGTGCCCTATATGTAGATGATAAAGGCACTGTATTAGATTCATTCCCAGGCATAGAAAACAATGTCTTAAATGAATTGAACGCATATTCTTGGGACAATTGGGATATACCTGAGTATAAAGAACGACTTAAGCAATCCTACTATATAATACAGGATTTGTTTGCTGATTAAAAAGTAAACGATTATAAAAAAGTTGTTGTGAGGAATTAAATGAAGAAGACTAATTTTATGATAATATTGTTTTTCTTAATAGCCCTTTTTTCTTTTACTATATTGGAGACAAGTGGGGAGGGAAGTGAATTATACAATGCCAGAATAAAAGATAACCGTTTCCAAATACTTAGAGATGGCAAGTGGGAGACCATTATAATAAAAGGTATTAATATGGGTATGGCGAAACCCGGCACTTTTCCAGGGGAGGCGGCAATTACTGAAGAAGAATATTATCGATGGTTTGAATATATCGGTGATATGAATGCTAATGTAATATCTGTATATACTCTGCACCCGCCCGGATTTTATAATTCGCTGCTTAGATATAATGAAAGCCATGATAAAAAATTATATGTAATGCATGGTGTTTGGATAAATGAAGATAAGCTAGTAAATTCAATGGATGCCTTTGAAAAAAACAATCTGAAGGATTTTCAGAAAGACATGAAAATAATCACCGATGCAATACATGGAAACAAGGTTGTAAAAGCCAGATCGGGTCATGCACCAGGACGATACAATGCGGATATTTCTAAGTATGTAATTGCTTGGATTTTGGGTGTTGAGTGGGATCCTTATATGGTGGATAACACAAATAAGCTACACTCATCAATCGGAGATTATAGCGGCAAATACTTTGAAACTAAGGGCGCAAAGCCTTTTGAGTATTGGCTTGCTCAGCAAATGGATACCATAGCGGAGTATGACATGGAGCGCTATAATTACCTAAGACCAATTAGCTTTATTAATTGGCCTATAACAGACATACTGGAACATCCTGCGAATTTTTACGAAGGTGATGATTTAGTAAGTATAGACCCTAATATCATATATACTAAAGGGGAAATGGATTTAGTGGGGCAATTCGCTTCTTACCATGTTTACCCATATTTTCCGGATTTTATTAACTACGAAGAAAGGTATTTAAACTATATTGACCATAGAGGGGAGAGGAATAACTATGCCGGTTATTTGAATCATTTAAACAGCGGTCATAGACTTCCGATTTTAATAGCTGAGTTTGGAATACCAGCTTCTCGTGGCCTTACCCATGAAAACCCTTTTGGTTGGAATCAAGGCTTTATATCAGAAAAAGAACAGGGTGAAATTGTAAGTCGTCTTTATGAGGATATTTTAGAAGAGAATATGCTTGGGGGTTTAATATTTACATGGCAGGATGAATGGTTTAAAAAAACTTGGAACACAATGGACTATGATAATCCAACCAGAAGACCGTTTTGGTCAAATGCACAAACAAATGAACAACAATTTGGAATTTTAAGTTTCGACAGCCATAAAATAAGAGTAGATGGTGATACAAGTGAATGGCAAAATGAACCTTTGTATTATAAGGATAAGGGAGTCATGAAAGGCTTATATGTAGACCATGATGAAAGGTATTTGTATATTAGATTGGATTATTCTGATATAGACAATGGCTATCCTCTTATTTTGCTGGATGTTGTACCTGATCAAGGCAATTTCTTTATAAAGGGAAATGATAATATTAAATTTTCTAATGGAGTGGATTTTATAATAAATCTTAATAACGAAGAACCACGGATTCTTATTGACCAGCATTATGACTTTTACACATATGTGTATGCTTATCATCTTAATATGATAGAAAAACCAAGACCCAATGCTCGAAAGAGCAGGGGGATATTTTCACCGATCCAATATATTCTAAGCAGAGAATATAGCTCCGAAGATGGTACGGTTTTGATGCCGTTTAGTAGTTATGAAACAGGAAAGCTAAGAGAAGGCAATGCTAATCCAGACTCGAAAGATTATGATTCCCTTGCGGATTTTTATATAAATGATAAAGGGGAGTTGGAACTGAGGATCCCTTGGTTGTTAATACAATCAAGAGACCCAAGCAGGAAGGAGTTTATAGGAAATATTCACCGAGACGGTATAGAAGCGAGTAAATTCGTTGACAATATATATATTGGCGCTTTATATTTAGATGATAAAGGGAATGTGTTAGATTCATTCCCAAGCATGGAGAACAATGTTTTGGACGAATTGAGAGCATACTCTTGGGATAATTGGGACATTCCAGAGTATAAAGAACGCTTGAAACAGTCTTACTATATAATACAAGATTTATTTAAAGATTGAAAAAGCCTTAAAAATTGAGCTCCAGTTTTATGGTCTGGAGCTTTTATTAAATGTAAACACATGAAGTGATGAATAGTGGAGTAAGAAAATTAGCTCATAATAACGTTATAGCCGTTTTCTAAATAGGATTTTATACCTGCGTGACCTTTCATGTCATCAAGGAGCGGAAGACCTAATTTTTCGTTTTCTTCAAGTACGCCCATCATCTTTGAGCACACTCTGCAAACCCCTACTATAATATTGCTATCAAGTGCTTTTTGGTATAAAGGATTAGCTTCTTTTGTAAGGGCAGAAGGCAACTTAACAGACATGCCTTCAAATATTATCTTTACATCATTACCTGCTTCGTATAGCTCCAGTGCATTTAAAAGCACATGTGCAAAGCACATTTTTTCTTCTTTCATTGCATAAAATAATATCTTTTTCATATGATTTCCTCCATAGTAAAATAATTGTTTTTTCGCCGTGGTTTATAATGGATTTTATAAAATACTATTGTACTTTTTGTCTGGATTGCCCAAGGTATGCAGCGGTGATTTTAGGGTCATGAAGCAGCTCAATGCCGGGGCCTTCCATTACAATACGACCGGTTTCAAGCACATAGGCATAATTGGAAGTACGAAGGGCTGCATTTGCGTTTTGCTCAATCAGCAGAATTGTAATTCCTTCCTGTTGCAAACGGCGTATGATATCAAAGATTTCTTTTACTACCAAGGGCGCTAAGCCTAGAGAAGGTTCGTCCATCATAAGCAATTTGGGGCGCGCCATTAAAGCTCTACCAACGGCTAACATTTGCTGTTCACCGCCTGAAAGGGTACCAGCCAACTGCCAATGGCGTTCTTTAAGCTTAGGAAAACGCTGATAAACATGTTCTATGTTGGTTTCTATCTCTTTTTGATTGGTGTGCAGGTAAGCGCCTATTTTAAGGTTTTCAAGCACAGTAAGGTTCGGGAAAACCCTTCTTCCTTCCGGCACCATAACAATACCCTCTCTTACAACGCTGACAGTATCTAAACTTGTAATATCGCGACCGTCAAAATTGATTGAGCCGCCTTTGATGGGTACCAAACTACTAATCGCTCTTAGGATGGTAGATTTGCCAGCTCCATTTGCGCCAATTAATGTAACAATCTGTCCTTTATCTACTTGAAAGTTAATTCCTTTTAGAGCCTCAATACCATCGTAGGAGACTTTTAAATCAGTAACAGTAAGCAAACTCATTCTTCATCCTCCCCGAGATATGCGGCAATCACCTTTGGGTCATCCTGAACCTGCTGAGGTGTGCCGTGGGAAATCAGCCGTCCGAAATCAATTACATAAATTCGGTCAGATATACTCATAACTAAATCCATGTGGTGCTCAATTAGCAGTACAGTAAGATTAAAGCGTTCTTTTACTTGTTTTATAAACTGTGCTAATTCTGCTGTCTCCTGTGGATTCATGCCAGCAGCAGGTTCATCTAGCAATAGCAGTTTTGGTTTAGTGGCTAAGGCGCGGGCAATCTCAAGCCTTCTTTGTTGTCCGTAGGGCAAGGAAGTAGCCAGCTCATCCTTAACATCTAATAGCCCTACAACTTCAAGCATCTCTGTAGCATGTTTTCTTGCTGCCTTTTCTTGCAAGCTATTAAGTCTAAATACAGCAGAAAAAACATTGCATTTTTGATGTAGATGAGTTGCGATAAGTACATTTTCAAAAACAGTTTGAGTTTTAAATAGGCGGATATTTTGAAATGTTCTAGCCATTCCCAGTTTTGTAATTTGATCCGGTGTTAAGCAGACTTTTTCCTCAGGGAAGTCTTTGTTGCTGCCGGCATAAATAGATTTCATCTTTTTGCTTGGCTGGCTGGAAACAATAAGCTTGTCCTCAAAAAACACCTGTCCGTTGGTGGGTGGATAGATACCTGTAATGCAGTTAAAAGCTGTTGTTTTACCTGCACCATTGGGACCAATTATGGCTACAATTTCGTTTTGATTTACTTCGATAGAGAAGTTATCTACAGCTAATACACCGCCAAATTGCATGGTGATGTTTTTAAGTCTAAGTACATTATTAGCCACGACGCTTGCCTCCTTTCCGAGGCTCCAAAAGGCGTTTTAAGCTGAATTCTTTATCGCCCATTATGCCTTTCCTGTAAAACAGCACTACAGCCATTATTATTACAGAAAATACTACCATTCTAAAACCGGAGCGGAGAAGCGGTACTTTAAATGTGCCAATATAGGTAACATTATCAAGGAACCTTAGCCACCATTCGCTTGAAGCCACAAATAGGAAGCTTGCGAGTACCGAGCCGGATATAGAACCCATTCCGCCTATTACTACAATAAGTAAAATTTCATATGTCATGGCACTTGTAAAGGCTGCGGCCTGAACAGTAGTTTGATACATAGCAAGTAGCGCTCCGCCAATACCTGCAAAAAAACTGCTTGTAACAAAAGCAAGTTGTTTATGAACAAACAGGTTTATGCCCATAGCTTCCGCTGCTACTTCGTCATCTCTAATGGCTTTAAATGATCTTCCATAGGTTGAATTAATTAGCAGCGCTATCAAAGCAATGCATATTCCGGAAACTGCAAAGGGGAAAAGAGCGGTATTGAATGTAGTAAATTTTCTAAGTAAGTTGCTGCCATTAGTTATAGGACCTAGACCATCGTACTGGAATATTGCGCGTATTATTTCCGCAAAACCTAGAGTTGCGATAGCAAGATAATCGCTCTTTAGTCTTAGTACGGGTAAACCTATAAGGAAAGCGAAAAAAGCAGCAGCTAAGCCTGCCAATATTATGGCAACCATAACAGGCAATGTAAACTGAACAAGACCGCCATCATAGTATTGATAAACCTGTGCACGGCTTGCGGGATCAATTGTGAATATTGCATAGGTATAAGCGCCTATCAGCATAAAACCGGCCTGTCCTAAGGAAAATAGACCGGTAAAGCCGTTAAGCAAGTTCATAGATACAGCTAACAAGGCGTAAATCGCGCCTTTTTTGAGTACCGTCATAAGCATAGAATTGCTGCCTACTAAATTTTCAACAATATAGATGCCCGAATACAACATGGCGATTAACACAGCCATAATTATAGCTTTTTGGTATTTCTGTTGTTTAAGCAGCGCACTTGCTATTAAAGCTGCCGATAGAATCAAAATAAATAAAGCAAACGCAAGCGTTACTTTGTTGTTGCGGTAAAAGAACAAATCTAACTTAGCTTCTGCATCCATTTGTATTTTGTCAGAAAAATCTTCCAAAAGACGGTTCAGGCTGCGCAGGGTTTTATCTTGATTTGCTTCAGCAAGGCTGTCATTAATACGCTTTACAGCTTTCTGCAATCCTTTATCCTGCTGCATTGTTTCTTGAGGCACAATATCTTCTAGAAGAGTTGACAAATCTGAAGCGTTGATTGAATAAAAAATCAGAAAACCTGCTAAAACAACAAGCAATAGGGAGAGAATAATTTTAAATGCCTTCATCTATGCCTCCTTATACTTTCTCATGAGTCACTTCGCCAAACAGGCCGGTGGGTTTGAAAATAAGTACAAAAATAAGCAAAGCGAAAGTAAAGGCATCAGAAAAGGTGGTAAGCCCAACTGCTTTGATAATATTTTCAGCAATACCAATAATAAAAGCTCCAATTACTGCCCCGGGAATGGAGCCTATCCCACCAAACACAGCAGCAACAAAAGCTTTAAGACCGGGCATAGCACCAGAAGTTGGAGTTACAGCAGTATAATTGGTGAAATATAACATGCTGCCAATAGCAGCAAGAAAAGAGCCAATCACAAAGGTGACTGATATTACGTTGTCGATTTTGATACCCATTAGCCGTGAGGTTTCAAAATCCTTACTAACCGCGCGCATAGCCATACCAATTTTAGTATGGTTAATTAGCTGTACTAAAAGTAGTACCAATACTAGAGTTAACACAGGTGTTATCAAGGTGACCATTTTAGTAGTTGCTGTTAAAATAGTTACTGTGTTTGAAATCCATGGTATTGTAGGGTACTGCTGAGCAAGACCACCTGTAATGTACCACATCAGATTTTGCAGTAGGTAACTTACCCCAATGGCAGAAATCATTATAGACATACGTGGCGCAGAGCGAAGCGGTTTGTAGGCAACACGTTCTACGGTATAACCTAAAACAACAGTAAATATTATTGTAAGTGGTAATGATATATATAGCGGTAAAGTAGCATTCATGTAAACCATGGCGTAGGCAGCAGCTGTAAAAACATCTCCGTGCGCAAAGTTAATTAACCTTAAAATGCCATATACCATTGTATAGCCAATAGCAATCAGAGCGTATTGACCGCCTACGGAAATCCCCGCTAACAGGTAAGGCAGGTTAGCGTTGATAAAGTCATACATACTAATCTCCCTCTAAAATTTGGGGGCGAGAACTGTAACTCGCCCCCTAAAGTTGGAACATATTATGGGTGCATTTACTTAGAAATATCGCTTACAGACTGTACTTTTACGAACTTCCAAGAGGCTGTTTCATTGTCAGATTTAATAATGAAAGCCTGATCGCGTTTAGCATCTCCATTTTCATCAAAGGCGATGAAACCGGTTACGCCTTCATAGGTAACTTCAGCGACAGTATCTGCAATGTCATCCCTATCGCCGGAGTCAGCTAGCTTTAGTGCCTCTAAGGCAACCATGTAACCGTCATATCCAAGGGCGGAGACTGCAGCGACGATATCGTTGCCACCGTTGTTTGCGAGCTTTTCAGGGTTATCATTAAGCCAGGCTTTAAAGCCTTTTACAAATTCCGCTGCGGCAGCGCCAGTGTCACCTTCATCAAAGAAAGTGGATACACTGATAGATAGATCTGTTCCTTCTGCTGCTTTTAGAATAACGGAAGAATCCCAGGTGTCACCAGCCAAAATGGGAATTGTAATGCCATTGGCGGCGGCTTGAGTGATGATTTGGGATGCAAACTCTGTGGAAGTGGGGGCAAATATTACTTCTGCTCCGCTGTTTACAGCGCTGGTAAGGTAGGCAGTAAAATCGCTAGTTCCAAGAGGGAATTCTTCACCTTTTACTTCGCCGCCCAGTTCTTCAAAGGCTTTGCTGAAATAATGGGCCAAGCCTACATCATAGTCATTGCCTAGCTGTGCCAAGGTATATGCCTTGGTTGCATTAAATTCATCCTTTGCAAAGTTTGCAAGTACTGTGCCTTGGAAAGGATCTAGATAGCAAATGCGGTAGTATAGGGGGTTGCCGAGTGTTACCTGCGGGTTTGTGCAGGAAATACCGATAGCAACAACGCCGCCCGCATCGAAAATATCCGCAGCAGCAATTGAAACGCCTGAGCCATAAGACCCAAGTACTATACTGGATCCTTCGCTTACTAGTTGTTGTGCGGCGGAAGGCGCTTTATCGTTGGAGGATTGGTTGTCCACTTCTACCAGTTTAACTTTGTATACGCCGTCGGACAGTTCAACTGTGGGAGCGACATAGTTAGCATAGTATATGCCCAAGGTTTCCTGTTTTCCACCTGCACCATTTGGGCCGGATGCAGGCTCGTATATGCCAATGACTATTTCACCGGCATAGTCCTCAGCCAAAGCCATAGTAGGCAGTAGCATAGCTAAAATGAGAATTAGCGATAAAAATTTCTTCACGATAGGTACCTCCTTTAGAGTGTTTATGATAATATACTATTCTTGACTTGAAAAAGCAAGTGGAATACATTAACAATTAGCAGATAATATGAAAATATATTTTTATTCTTACTTCATTGCTGTAACACCAAGAATTTCCTCTGCTTCAGCGGGACCATATTTTATCATATGCTGAGCAATTTCATTGAGCAGTTCCTGGTTGGTGATATTACCTGTATGACCTTTGCGGGGGAAAGTGACGGAATAACCATCATAATATGGCTCTTTAGTTGTTTCCAGCCAGTCGCCCATTTTGTATTGGGAGAGGTTAAGGTAGTAGTTGTCCATATCTCCGCCGCGTAGATGTATCTTGCCAACAAGGGAAGGTCCGATTTCGGTCCATTTTTTCTGTAAAATTGCATTTAGGTCAAAATTATCTTTCCAATATGCAGCTACTTCGTGGTCAATTACGCCGGTTAAAGGATCCCATAAGCGTTTAGGATATCCATCTTCTCCTTTAGGTCCGTATACTGCTTCCCATATAGCCCACTGACCTAAGCTGATAGGATGCTCAACTCCACCGACGGCTGCCTCCCATAGGCACTCATCCTTGATAGTCCATTGTATATTACCATCTATACTACGGCAGGAGGGGCGCTCTACCTTATACCAATCTTGGTCAATATAATAGGCATTTTCATCTTCGTAAATGTTTACAATTTGGTGATAGTTAAAATCTAAAGAGTCGGCGCAGAGTGGCCAGGTGCCGCCAAAGAAATCAGGATAGAAAATCTGCATCGCTAGAGATTCCCAGCCGCCGGTCGAACCGCCAGCCAGAGCACGTGCCCAAGGTTCGGATATAATTGAAAAATTGTTTTCCAGATAGGGGATTAGTTCTGTTACAATAGCATCGCCCCATGGTCCAAGGTTGGCTGAGTTTACTGAATAGCTGGTGTCATAGAACATGTTAGCATCGCGGAATGTGATAACTATTATTTCCGGCGCGTCGCCACTGTCCCAGAAAGCGGTAAATTCTTCATAAGCCGGGCGACCAGTGCGACCGTAGTTAAGCGGAGCGTTGCCTGCAGGCCAATGTCCTTGATGGTATAGAACCGGATATTTCTTATTCTCATCATAGTTCTTAGGTAAAAGGACATTAGCGCCTATATACATATCTGTACCCCAAAAGGCGCTAAGAAGTTCGCTTTTTATCTTTACAAATTTTACTAGTTCTTTGTCTTGATAGTTGCCTTGCTGAGTAACCTGACCTTCTAAAAGCTCATAACCTAGGGGAATTTCTTGATCCAAAATAAAAGAAATTTCACCCTCTCCCAGAGTAAGAGTTTCTGCTTTTGAGTAAAGGTTGAAGGGATTTTTCGTAATATTACCACCGCCGCCATGGTCTGCCATGCCCCAAATTACAGAGCCATCTTGTAGATTAAACTGTGTATATTTTACGAATAGAATCTGTGCTGCATATTCACCTTTTGGGATTTCATTCATCTGCATGGGCCAGCCATAGACTTCCGGATCGTCTGCTGAAAGTGTAATGCTATCTCCGGCTTTTAAGCCATAGACGGTTTTACCAAATACAGGGCAACCGGTTACATCTATGTTATTGTACACTAAACCATCTTCCGGCATTTCTTTATCAAAGACAAAGAGTATTCGGCCATTTAATTCGCCTTCTACATTTTCAGGTATGCTTACCTTAACTGAGAAATTGTTCTGCGTTTCAGCTAGTATGATAGAGAAACAAGTTGTGCATAAACATGCAACGAGCAAAAAAGCCATCCACTTTTTCATAATACCATCCTCCTTGTTGTTATTTAGCGCTTTTTATATAAGCGATGAAAGGATAATAGCATTGTAAAACTTATTTGTCAAGCATAAATATTTGGATGATTGTATTATTATTCGCATAGTATTAAAAGAGATAACCTAATTAAAAGGAGGTGAAATTTTATAATATTTTGAAGAATCTACTTAATATATTAGTTTTAGATAAAATTTTCATAAATTTCCATTGTATTAGCAATATATGCTATAATATCTAAAAGATTCAGCGGGAGGAATGCAATGAAAAACAATATAATTAGGATACATAACAATTTTAAGGATTGCTTGCACAACATAGAAGATGCCATAGCTACTATATTTGATGATGATATTGGTATAACTCCGGAAAGCCTCAATGCTGTAATTGAAGCTATTCGTGAAGGTATCAATAACGGAGCTAAGTTTATAGTTCCTATTGAGAAACCAAATTACAAAAGGGGAAAAACAACTTCTGGGGGAATAAAGAATCGACAAATATTAGATATTTCCGAGCTTCCTGATGATTTTGCTTTTGATATTAAAATTTTGCAACTGGATGAAGATGCTTTTGCGTTTGCTGCTTTTACGAGTGAAGATGAGCTTGTGATGGCTGAAGAAATGTTTACCATTACTGTTGACATTGAAAGCTATCTTGAAAAAGCTTGGATTGCACCTAATATATATGGAATAGTAATAAATCCTTGGCGGTCACGGTTCTTTTTACCAAATGAATTTATCGAAACGATTTTTGAGCAAAATATACCTGAGCTTAAGTATAACGAAATTACAATTGTTACAGATGATATTACCAAGCTTGATACAACTTGTATTGTAAATGCCGCAAATAATACCTTGCTTGGCGGTGGTGGCGTTGATGGTGCAATTCATAGCGGAGCAGGTCCTGAACTACTTTTAGAGTGCCAAGCTCTTGGAGGCTGTGAAACAGGTGAAGCAAAAATTACCAAGGGTTATAATCTTAAAGCTGATTATGTTATACATACTGTAGGTCCTGTGTATAGCGGAGCTGAAAACGATGCCAAAATGCTTCGCCACTGCTATTGGAACAGCTTAGAATTGGCTAGGGAAAATGATATATACAGCATTGCATTTCCTGCAATTTCAACCGGTGCATATGGTTATCCTGTTAAAGAGGCAACGAAAATTGCGCTTAACGCTACATTTGATTGGATGGATGTTAATCTGTTTTACGGCATGGAAGTCACATTTGTATGTTTCAATGATGAAACAGCTAAAGTATACAACGATACATTAAAAGCTATACATAAGAAAAGGGAAAAAACAAAATATCCTTCCAAAGTTAAATACGATGGAAGTGTAATCAAGCGGGCAATGCAATTTGCTATTGATTGCCATGGCGATGATATGCGCAAGGGCGTTGAGCGTCCGTATATTACACAGCCAATGGAAACCATGCTTATACTATCTCGTATGAATGCGGATTCTAACTTAATGGCAGCCGGTATATTGCATGATACAATTGGTCATAATGATATTAAGCTTATTGATATATATGAGCAGTTTGGTACAGATATAGCGGCTCTTGTAAACATGCATACAGAAAACAATAAAATAAGCTGGCTTAAACGTAAAATGTATAGTGTAGATATGTTGTACAGGACAACAAAACGAGATATGTTGCTAAAACTTGCAAGTGAGCTTGCTAATTTAAGAGAGATATATTCTGATTATAAGCAAGTTGGAGATGAAGTATGGAACCGCTTTGATGTGCCAAGAGAGAGTTTAGCATGGTATTATAGCAAATTGATTGTAGCGCTATCGGATATGCAAGAGGAGATTGAAACAAGGTATGTTTTTTGGGAAATGCTGGATTTATTTAAAGAGCTTTTTGTGATCTATTATGTGGATGAAGCAAAAGGAATTCTCTATGAGTATGCCCTCAATGGCACTACAAGAATTTTCTTAAAGAGCGAACCACGATGGCTGGATTTTTATGACGATATTCCTGACGATGCCAAGCCTATATCGTTTAAAACAGCTAATAACTTTGAGGATAATTGGAACAAACCTCTTTGGGATAAAGTTGATAAGGATTTGGAAGATGGGCAATACAAACTTTTTTCTTCTGATATAAGAAGCTTCTCTATTGAAATCAAAGATAAACAACTAAGCTTTTTTGATTATGGCTATAGGCTAAATAATAGAAACAACAAGGTTAAGACCAACATTAAAATGACTCTTGATAAGGCGGAAACTGCTAGGTTCTTACTAGAACTTAGGAATATATACGGTATAAATATGAAGCTTGGAACAATCTTCAAAAAAGAGTACGGTACAGAAGATGGATATACGGCATTTGTTGATTTCTGCGACGATAATTACATTGAAGGTGATATTATCTCAATATAATTAAATACTTCTAATGCAAAAAATGAGCTAAAATCTAATTGATATCATAAAAAATCATGTTATCCGGAATGTTTTTTACGCCCTCTCGCCATTCGTTTAAAAATGCTTGGGGGCTTTTATGCCTTAAATTTGGATTATTGTTTAGTGCTTTTATTACTGTATTGTATAGCTCTTTGCTGCTTTCCCAGTCTGCAATGTTATTTGTACTGCGGTTTCCAAGCAGTGTCATAGCAAGAGCGCCCATTATATATGTGTTTACTTTTTCACCGAGGACTGTGTTTTTGTTATACGCTTCAGGGGGAAGATATAATGCAGAGCCTGAAAGGCGGGCAGCAGCATTATCAAATGGCATAGGAACGAAGCTATTTACACTAGTTAGTGTTAAAGAATATTCTAACGGATTAACTAATAGACTTTTGTCGGTAATACCAGAACATATAAGGTCAAAACCAGATGCTAATTTAATAAAATCAAAAATGCTATCAAGCATTGAGTATCGGTAGTATATAGGTATGTTCTTAAGCGTTTTTTTGTATTCTAAAAGCGGACCAATAGGGAAACCCTCTATAAAATCAAACAGGAGCATAATGCCATTTTGAAGTTCAAAGTGGTATCGCAAATTCACAAGAGATTTGTGCTTAAGTTTTTCGTAAAGGGGAATGACATTTTGTAATCTCTGTATAGCATTTTCTGTTGTGCCTATATAGTTTTTGGTTTGAGCGCCTGCATATTTAAGAAACAATTTCTCGTTGTTTTTCTTTACACCAAAACAAAGGTTGCCGGAAATTAAATCATCATGTACGGCAAAAACCTCATCAAAGCTGTTTAGAAAGCTTAAATCATGCGGTGATTTAAGCTGAATATTATGCCCAGAAACAGTGTATGTGTACATAAAAGAACTATATTATTAATCGCGTATAAAGGTATCGTATATGCTGCGTATTGAAGTTTCAAGGTAATCTTCATCTATGCCTATTATTACACAAAGTTCACTCGGCGCAAATATGATAGTTTTTATTATTATACCTTGCTCTGCAAGAGCAGTAAAAAGCCTAGCTGCTATGCCTATTTTTTTAGACATTCCATTGCCCACAACTGCAACCATGGCAAGTTTATCTGTAAAAGTTATGCCATCAGGATTGACTGCAGATTCTATTTCTGCTTCAAGTTCATCTTTGCACTTAAGCAGTGAGTCGGTAGAAACAATTATGCTCATAGTATCAATCCCTGTGGGAAGATGGTCAAATGTGAGCTTATGTTTTTCTAGAACCTGTAATACTTTTCTGCCGAAACCAAGTTCTGAGTTCATACGGAGCTTTTCTATAGTTATTGCTGTGAACCCTTTTTTACCCGCAATACCCGTAACTAGTGGCAAATGCGCTTTATGCTGGGGAAGATAGTGTATAAGTGTTCCGGGGTGCAAAGGGTCATTTGTGTTAAGTATTTGAGTTGGTATACCAGAATCTCTAACAGGAAATACAGAATCCTCATGCAATACAGTAGCCCCCATGTAGGATAATTCCCTTAACTCTTTATATGTAAGCTGTTGTATATACTTAGAATCTGGAACTATTCTTGGGTCTGCAGCGCGGAAGCCGGATATATCAGTCCAATTTTCGTATATATCCGCATTGATGCTCCTTGCGATAAGTGCTGCAGTTATGTCGCTCCCGCCTCGTGAAAACACATGATAATTACCTTTTGAGTCAATTCCATAAAACCCCGGAATTACACATTTATCAAGGTCTGCCAAATGACACTTAATTTGCTCATGAGTTTTGGATTGGTTAAGCCTGCCATCATCATTAAAGTGGATAATATTTTTAGCGTCTAAAAATGGAAGTGAAAGATACTCGGACAATAAAATAGCGTTTATATATTCACCTCTACTTGCTGCATAATCCCTAGAAGATTTGTTTTGTATGTTTTGCTCTATTATATCAAGCTCATCTTCTATACAAGCGGTGTCTATATCAAGCTCTGTGGCGATATCAAAATAGCGATTTCTAATTTTGTCAAATTGCGCTCTGATATTCAGCTCTTTATGTGCTAAACTAAAGCAACTGATAAGCATATCAGTAACCTTTTCATCGCTGGGATAGCGCTTGCCTGGTGCGCTTGGAACTATATACTTCCTTGAGGGGTCTGCCTCAATTATTTTTTTAACTTTCCTAAATTGTTCCGCATCAGCCAGAGATGTACCGCCAAACTTTGCAACCTTCAAACAAGTCACCAACCTTTCTTTTCGGATATTCTATACATTGACAATGAAGCTGTCAATGCCTAAAAGTTTATTTGTTGTTAAATCTTTAAGAAAAACTTGCTGCAATAATAAAAAGCTCCTTTATATAATACTCAGCTTGTTTGCTATTAATTACAAAAGGAGCGTATAGCTTTAAAACGGCAAATAGCCTATAAGTTAAACTATCTTGTTACTTTAGTTTCTATTGCAGCTTTTGCAACTGCTTTGGCAACAGAGGAAGCAACGCGCGTATTGAAAGGCAGAGGGATTACATAATCCTTGTTCAATTCATCTTCAGTTATTGTGGATGCAATTGCATAGGTCGCAGCCATGCACATTTCATCATTAATTTCTGTGGCATTTACATCAAGCGCCCCTCGGAATATGCCGGGGAAAGCAAGCACATTGTTTATTTGATTAGGGAAATCGCTTCTGCCTGTACCTACAATATAGGCGCCTGCTTCAAACGCTTCATCGGGGAATATTTCAGGTACAGGGTTTGCCATTGGGAAAAGTATAGAGCCCTTATTCATACTGTGTACCATGTCTTTGTTCACTGTCTCAGCGCTGGAAACGCCCATGAACACATCAGCGGCTCTCATAGCTTCTTCCAATTTGCCTTTCTGCATATCGTGGTTAGTTACATTAGCGATTTCTTCTTTTGCGGGGTTGTTTCCTTCTCTGCCTCTATATATAATTCCGCTTCTATCTGCTAGTATTATATTTTCGGCGCCCATAGCAAGCAAATGCTTTGCGATTGCAATTCCAGCAGCGCCTGCGCCGTTGATGACTATTTTAACTTCAGATAGTTTTTTGTTAACAACTTTCAATGCGTTTATAAGGGCTGCACCCGCTACTATTGCTGTACCATGCTGGTCATCATGGAAAACCGGTATTTGAAGCCTTTCTTTAAGCTTGCGCTCAACTTCAAAGCAGCGTGGTGCGGCTATATCTTCAAGGTTAATTCCGCCGAAGCTGTCGGCAATAAGAGAAACTGTTTCAACAAGAGTGTCCGTATCCTGAGAATTTATGCATATAGGGAAGGCATCAACATCCGCAAAGGTTTTAAAAAGGGCACATTTGCCTTCCATAACAGGCATTGCGGCTTTTGCGCCTATGTTTCCAAGACCCAGTACTGCGCTGCCGTCTGTGATTACCGCAACCAGATTGCTACGCCTTGTAAGCGAAAAGGATTTATCTGGCTCATCTTTTATAGCAAGGCACGGTGCTGCAACACCCGGCGAATAGGCGATAGCAAGATCATCTTTACTTGTTATTGAAGCCCTTGAAATAACCTCGATTTTGCCTTTCCATTGCTCGTGCATTTTAAGTGCTTTTTCTTGTATATCCACTTTTACCTCCAAAAGTATTCATTTGTTGAATGCTATCATATTTTTGTTTTTAATGTCAATAAAATTAAAGTGCTTTCCTTCTAGTTAACTTAAGGTTTTATTGTTTCTTTACAATTACGGTCATTCCGCCCATATAAGAGGAGAGCGCCTTAGGTATAAGAACAGAGCCATCTTCCTGAAGGTTATTCTCAAGGAATGCTATAAGCATACGAGGCGGCGCAACAACGGTGTTGTTTAAGGTGTGGGGGAAATATCTTTTGCCATCCTCAGTTTTAACCCTTATAGATAGGCGTCGAGCCTGCGCATCGCCTAGGTTAGAGCAGCTGCCAACCTCAAAATATTTCTGTTGGCGGGGGCTCCATGCCTCAACATCACAGGATTTAACTTTTAAATCCGCCAAATCGCCGCTGCAGCATTCAAGCGTACGCACAGGGATATCTAGGGTACGGAAAAAATCAACAGCATTTTGCCAGAGCTGGTCATACCAGTACATGCTGTCTTCTGGTTTACACACAACAACCATTTCCTGCTTTTCAAATTGATGTATACGGTATACGCCTCTTTCTTCGATACCGTGTGCACCAACTTCCTTTCTAAAACAGGGCGAATAGCTGGTAAGGGTTTTAGGAAGGCTTTCTTCATCCAGTATACTGTCTATGAACATACCTATCATGCTGTGTTCGCTAGTGCCTATCAGGTACAGATCCTCACCCTCTATTTTGTACATCATATTTTCCATTTCTTCAAAGCTCATAACGCCGGTAACGACGCTGCTTCGAATCATAAATGGGGGAATATAATAAGTGAAACCTCTATCTATCATAAAATCTCTAGCGTAACTAAGTATAGCTGAGTGAAGCCGTGCAATATCGCCCTTTAGATAATAGAAACCTGAGCCACTGGTGTTTCTGGCGCTATCAAGGTCTATACCATCAAAGGATTCCATTATATCTATGTGATAGGGGACTTCATAGTCCGGAACGAAATTATCACCAAAGCGTTCAACTTCAACATTTTCGCTGTCATCTTTGCCAAGTGGAACGGAAGGGTCAATAATTTGCGGTATACGCATCATTCTGTCTTTAATTTTTTCAGCTAATTCTTTTTCAAGCTGTTCAATTTCGGCAAGCTCATCTTGCATGGATTTTACTTCTTCACGGATTTGAGCTGCCTTTTCTCTTTCGCCCTTAGCTAGAAGACCGCCTATCTCTTTACTTAAAGAGTTTCTTTGGCTGCGAAGATAGTCGGCTCTTTGTATTGCCTGGCGGTTTTGTATATCCAATTCCGCTGTTTCATCGACAAGATAAATTTTGTCTTCTTGAAACTTCTTACGCATGTTTTCCTTTACCAGTTCGGGGTTGTTCCTAATCAATTGAATGTCTATCATAATACCTCCTAAAATAAAAGAACACTCTATCCGTATGGGACGAAGTGTTCCGCGTTGCCACCCAAATTGCTGATATACTCAGCCTCTTTAAGCAGTGTAAGGGTTGCTAACCCTCTGGCTCTTCGCCGAACATGCTAGGGGAGTGGAAAGTTGTTTATTACCCGCCGAGTTGCACCATACCCCGGCTCTCTTTAGGGATAAAAGGCATTTTCTCCCTTAACCGCATGTAGGGATTATACATGTCTATTTGGATAATTGCAAGTCTACCTATAAAGCTTTATATCATGTGTCTGCTCATTAAAGCTTTCTTCTGCAAATATTTGTAGCTCAACTATTTCATCAGCACTCAATTTATTAAGCCTATACTTAGTAGTTCCAAGCAGGCGGTCAAAGAAGTATATATCGCCCTCATCATGTTTTAAAAACTCAAATTTATCCGGATAGCTTGTTTTAATGGTATCAAGCAGATACATACCAGCAGCAAATACATTTGCTTTTTCCCTATCAGTTATATGCAGCTGAACGCCATAGCATACTTTACCTTGGTGTTTTGAAAATGTCGGCACAAAAGAGCATGGTCTGAAATGAACGCCTTTTAGTTTCAGCTTCTTCATTTTTTTTGCGAGTTCGTAGGAATTTATCCATGGAGCGCCTATCATTTCAAATGGCAGTGTAGTGCCTCTACCTTCAGAAATGTTTGTACCTTCAAAAATACATGTGCCTATAAAACATTCCGCTGCATGTAATGTTGCACAGTTAGGAGAAGGGGCAACCCAAGGGATATTTATATCATCTAGGTACATGTTGCGACGCCAACCATCTAAAGGTATTATGGTAAGGTCTATGTCAAGCTTTAGCAGTTTTCTTAAATAAAGCGCAAATTCACCTGCTGTAAGCGCATAGCGTGCAGGCATTGGATGTTCTCCAACAAATGAACTAACTTCATCTTCAAGTATAATTCCTTCAATTTTTTCACCGCCAAGCGGGTTGATTCTGTCTAGAACCACTAAAGGTACATTGTATTTTGCGCAAGCTTGCATTAAATAGCTAAGCGAATACAGATAAGTGTAAAACCTTGCACCTACATCCTGAAGGTCATATACAGCTACATCAATGCTGCGCATAAGCTCTTCACTAGGTCTTTTCTTGTCACCATATAGAGAGTGTACAGGTACCTGTGTTTTAGGGTCTATATAACTATCTACTTTTTCTCCCGCCTGTATATCGCCTCTAACACCATGTTCAACAGCCAGTAGGGCAGATAAACGGTAATTTTTATGCAGCAAATCTACACTTTGTCTAAATATGCGGTCTATGCCGGTTTGATTAGTCATAAGACCTATGCGTTTGCCATTAAGGCAGGAATGATATAGCTCTTGTCTATCTATTCCGCTAAAAACACGTGCTTTTTTCATAATATCTCCTTTACTCCCATTTGCGTACTAGTTTTTCTATTTGCCTTGCAATCTGGCGCTTTATTCCGTTGCTCCAGCCGGAACCTCTGTCTATTAGAGCTTGCAGCTTAAGCATAGCTTCACGGAGCATTCTATCGGCATCTGCAACTGCAATGCGCTCTTTCTTGGGTTTCTTCTTTGCTAATTTGCGCGGACCGTGTTCAAGCGCAACGCCTTCTATAATATCCCATCTATCGCCTGAGTAGGGTACATTTACCTTATATCCATCGTCCTTAAGTAGTTCAGCAAAAGATAGGGCGCTTTCCTCATCACCATGTACTATATACACAAATTCCGGTTTTGGAGAAAAGCTGTCTACCCATTTTTTAAGACCTTTTCTATCGGCATGGCCACTTTTGGCGTTCAATGTACGTATTTCAGCGTTTATAGCTATTTCTTCACCGAATAATTTTACTTTTCTTGCTCCATCAACGATTTTTCTTCCCAGCGTTCCTACACTCTGATAGCCTACAAACAATATAGTAGCGTTCTCTTTCCATAGGTTATGCTTAAGGTGATGGCGTATCCTGCCAGCTTCACACATGCCGCTTGCGGAGATAATAACGCAGGGTCTGGTTTCAAAGTTAATTTTTTTTGATTCTTCCACAGTACTGCACAGTCTAAGGTCATCAAAATGTATGGGGTTTATGCCTTTAGCAATTAGCGCATTCATATCATCATCGAAAAACTGTGAGCCTGTGTTATCAAAAATATTTGTTGCTCTTATTGCGAGGGGGCTATCCATATATACAGGAAAACCCTCATGACCTTTTACGAGGTTTTTCTCTTTGATTTCCCTTAGGAAGTATAGTATATCCTGTGTTCTTCCAACGGCAAAAGAGGGGATAACAACATTACCGCCTCTGTCAAATGTTGTTTGCAATGTGTCAACTAAATCACTTATATAATCAGGAAATTCGGATTTATGCAGCCTGTCTCCATAGGTTGATTCCATAATCACTACATCTGCTTGTGTTAGATATATAGGGTCTTTAAGTATAGGCTGGTTGGTGTTGCCTATATCTCCGGAGAATACAACCCTGCGTATGTTTTCGCCTTCTTCAATTAAAAACGTAACGCTTGCGGACCCTAGAAGATGCCCAGCATCCGTCATTTTAATGCGAATACCGGGGAGTATTTCTATTTCCTCAGTGTAAGAAGCCTCCTTCATTAGATTTACTGTACCTATGGCATCTTCTTGGGTATATAGAGGAACATATGTTTCGGTGCCGCTACGCTTTGATTTGCGGTTGCGCCACTCCGCCTCGCTCTCCTGTATATATGCGGAATCTCTAAGCATTATATCGCAAAGGTCTATAGTTGCGTGTGTAGCATATATAGGACCTCTAAAGCCATTTTTGTATAGCAATGGCAACATACCAGAGTGGTCTATATGTGCATGGGTAAGCACAACACAATCTATCTCACTTGCAGAAACAGGCAATTTTTGGTTTTCATATGTGTCCTTACCTTGTTCCATTCCGCAGTCTATCAGTATGCGCTTTTCATTTGCAGTTAGCATAAAGCAGGAGCCAGTAACCTCCCTTGCAGCTCCTAAGAATAAAATATCCATTTAATCATCATTCCCTTCTTGGCAGGTATAACGGGTATAGAGCTTGGCATAAATACCATTCTCTTTAATTAAATCTTCATGAGTGCCTTTTTCAACTAGGCCGTCATCGGTTAGTACCAATATTATATCAGCATTTTGTATGGTAGTAAGTCTATGGGCGATAGTTAAAGTTGTGCGCCCTTTTGTAAGCTCGTTAAGTGATTTTTGTACGAGATATTCGCTTTCGTTATCAAGAGAACTTGTAGCTTCATCAAGCAGTAGGATAGGAGGATTTTTAAGGAAAACTCTTGCTATGCTTATCCTCTGCTTTTGACCGCCGGAGAGTTTTATACCCCGCTCTCCTACATAGGTTTCATAGCCATGAGGCAGCTCCATTATGAAATCATGTGCTCCCGCGCTTTTGGCTGCGGCTATAATATCTTCCTTATTTGCATCCGGTTTACCGTAGGAGATATTCTCTAAAATAGTACCGGAAAAAAGATATACATCCTGTTGTACCATGCCTATACTGTCGCGGAGATTTTTAAGGTCTATCTTTCTAACGTCAACACCATCAAGCAGTACTCTACCGCTAGTAACGTCATAAAATCTGGGGATAAGGTTACATAGCGTAGTTTTGCCGGAGCCGGAGGGGCCTACCAGAGCAACGTTTTTTCCTTGGGGTATACTTAAGGTGAGATTATCCAGCACCTTTCTGCCATCGCCATCTGAGTATGCAAAGCTTACATCATCAAAGAATATATCCCCTTTTATGTTTTTAAGTTGAATAGCATCTTTAGAGTTTTTAATTTCAAAAGGTTCGTCCAATATATTGAAAAAGCGCTCAAGGCCGGTCATCCCTCTTTGGAATTGCTCTGAGAACATTACAAGCTGGCGTATGCTGATGAGTAGAGTATTTATGTATAGTAAGTAGGATGCATAATCTCCTGCGTTTATCTGCTTGTTCATAAAGAAAAAAGCACCTGCAATAACAACGACTATACGCATTAAACCTTCAAGTAGCCTTGAAGTACTATTAAAGGCACCCATAGCATTGTACTGTTTTTTCTTAATTTCAAGGAATTTGTTGTTAGCCATGCTAAACTTTTGGCTTTCCAGCTCTTCGTTGGTGAAGGATTGTACAACCCTCATTCCAAGCAAGGTATCTTCAACCTGTGAGTTTATCTCACCCACTTGGTGTCGGTAAGCGCGAAAACCCGAGCGTAATTTTTTATTGAAGTATACAGTTGCTATAAATAGAAGAGGCAAAAAAGCAAATATTATTAGTGTTAGTTTTACATTTACATTGAGCAGAATTATAAATGCAGCAAGTATTTTAACCGTTGAAATGGTAGCTTCTTCAGGACCATGGTGCGCAAACTCAGTTATGTCAAACAGGTCGGTAGTTATACGGGACATTATTTGACCTATTTTCGTGTTGTTGAAGTACGAAAAGGATAGCTGCTGAAGATGATTAAAAAGTTCGGAACGCATATCAGTTTCCATCATCGCACCCATTATATGCCCTCTTGATTGCATATAGTATGTGGATAATGCTTCGAGAATAACTAAGAATATATATATTACGCCTACAGTCAAAAGCCATTGTACAGTAATGCTTGAGGAATCTAGCATTACACGGTTTGTTATTTCCCTAACAATAAGCGGAAATACAAGCGCACAAATGGTAGATAGAAATGCACAAAGCAAGTCGAAAAGCAGAATGCCTATATATTTCTTGTAGTACGGTAGAAATCTTTTTAGTAAATTTTTGTGAGAAATGTTTTTCATATGTCCTCTCTATTTATTGGGGTATTCAATACTAAGTGTAGAAAGTGGAGTTGTGTCCGTACCGCTTATAGTGAAAGAGAAAGCTGCTTTATTGGTAACCAAAAAATATATCGAGTTAGAATCATCCTGTGCTTTTAATAAGGGAAAACCGAACAAGGCTAAATTATCGCTTTTAAAATGCAGATTGTTTTTACGAATCAAAGGCGCGGCAAATGCAGGTGTTACGCCTTTAATTTGCAAACCGTCAGTGTTTATCTCTAAAACATGTGTAAGCTTGCCCCTATATGTTTGGTCATAACATTTTCCACTCTGTATAAAATCGGGAAATGGAGCTTCAGAGCCGAAGGCATTAACTAAGGTTTGTCTATTAGTACTAATAACTTCTCCTATGTTTTCAAGAGCAATTTTTTCTTCCTGTACAAGCCAAGTTAAGTTATCAGTTTCGTCGTTTTTTTGTAGCACTGCATATATATAAAATGCCCCCATTAGTAAGAGCGAAACTAAGATAGAAAATATACGCTTTAAAAGCATGTTACGATACACCTCAAAGATATAATCATTTTAAATGTTGCAATATTTTATTGCCGAGTTCTTCATGTAGCCATTTCATATCGCCGCTTAAATAGCGATAGCATGCTCTATAAAATTGTCCGGAAGATAGCTGTTGTTCACTAAGGGAATAATAGGGGCAGCTCATCATATTGCGTATAATATTTGCCATAGGGCGAGCGAGATACTTACCTATACTGTGCCTTGGGCGCAGACCGAATAATGAGGGAACCTTGCTGGAATCACCCGCTAGAAAAATACGGATATATTCTTGAAAGAGATCTTCCAAATATTCACGCATAAAAACATCGCTATCAGAAGCAAGTTTTAGGCATAGTTTAAGCTGCGAGTCATAAAACATTTCCAAGGCTTTATTTTTTATCTCTTCTTCGTTGTATTTTTCAGGGTTCTCAAAAACATCTATAAGAAAACACTTAATCTTACTGAAATCCACACTATTGGGTTGTATTTCATGTAAGCTACCAAGCATTAAAAGAGCGCGATGCACAGCTAAATCATCAGGATTTATATCCCTTGCGCGCAGCAATAACTTATGCCTGAACACAGGGTCGCTCTCTGAATTAGCTAACATAAGTAGAGTATTTATATCCGCATCCATCGGCACTGCTTTTTGTTTCTTAGCTTTAAATAAAAACATACGCAACCCTCCCTTAATGTATTTTACCATAATTAGCGGCACAATCAAACATATTGTTATCGTTATTACATTTGCGCCTCTTTATGAGAATCTGATATAATTTAGTTGTGTTTAAGTTTTGGAGGAACAATGTTGCAATCTTTGTCTATTACGCTTAAGGTTATATAACATGGTAAAAATAGTTTGCGCCAGAGTAGGTAGACTTTGGAATAAAGTGCTTGATATAGTAAAAGCATCGCTTAAGGATAATAAACCCTGTATTGTACTTGTGCCTGAGCAATACACTTTGCAGGCTGAGATGGATATAGTTAAAGACCTTAATTTAAAAGGGCTTATGAAGGTACAGGTTATGTCCCCATCCCGCTTGAGTTTCCGTGTTTTTGAACGCGCAGGCTCTACTAATCCAATCAGCTTAGACGAGCAGGGTCAGAGAATGCTCGTTGCAAAGGCACTATATACAAGCCAAAAAAAATTAAATTACTTTGGCACCATATCAGAAAATTCAGGTTTTATAAATAGCCTGACCACTTTTATAGTATCGCTAAAAGAACAAGATATTGATAAGCAAGCGCTAATAGATGTAGCTGCAGTCTTGGATGATAAAAATTTTACGAGTAAAATAAGCGATATAGCAACTGTATACGACGCTTACGAAAAACTTCTTGCACAGTCCTGCTTTACAGATGCACAGGATACACAGCAGGATATGTTATCACGACTTAAGTTTAGTCAAGTTGCAAAAGAAGCTTACTGTGTAGTTTATGGCTTTGATACAATAAGTGTTAGCCTTAAAAACACATTGCTTGGGCTTGGCAAACACTGCGAAAAATTGATTGTAACTTTAGTTGCTGATAAGTATCAACAAGCTGATGGTCCTGCGTTTGAGCAGCCGCTAAAGAGCGCCCAGCGCTTGCAGCAAGCATTTAAGGATAGCAATATTCAATCAGAGTTTTCTTTTTTAGATTATGAGCCGCTGAATGCGCCTGTAGAAATACAGTATTTAGAAAAATATTTCTTAGCATTAAATAAACCTGTGTATGATGAAAAGCTTAGTACAATAAGTATATATGCAGGCTCAACACCGTATAAAGAAGCTGAGTATACTGCATATATGACTAGGCTGCATTTACTTAACGGCACCAGACCTGAGGATATTGTTATTATTTGCTCAAATCTAAGTACTTATGCGGGAATACTCTCAGGGCATATGGTTTCATTTGAGGTTCCATACTATATTGCACAAAAATCTGATTTTTCAGCGCACGGTGCGGTGAGAGTAATTATACATGCGATAGATATTATAAGGGATAATTATCGTTTAGGTGATATGATTGCTTATATGTCTACTGGGTATTCTGGCATATCAGATACCGAGGCGAATTTATTGCGTAATTATGCTGTGGAATACGGCATAAAAGGTAAATTATGGCATGAGGAGTTTAATAGGGGAGAGGAACAAATACGCCTTGAAATTGAACCTGTTCGAAAGAAGCTGATAGCTCCGTTAAATACGCTACATATTGGCTTAAAAGAGTCTAAAACCGCAATACAGTCTATAGATGCTGTTATAGATTTTTTATATGAAATAGGCGTGCCTGAAAAGCTTGAGCAAGACGAACAACAGTTTTTACTTTCAGATATAGATGAAGCTGCTGATACTACTAGACAAATTTGGAAAAGTTTAACAGACAGTTTTGAGCAGATGAAGCTCGTATTTAGTGATGAGAGAATACCCATTGTAAGGTTTTCGGGGCTATTAAGAGCCGCGATTGAGGGAGTACAACTTGCGACCCTGCCTGCAAGACTTGGTTGTGTGCAGATAGGCGCGCTGGGCAATTTAATCCCAGGGAAACCCAAAATTGTTTTTGTGTTGGGATTAAATGATGGGATTTTGTCTGCTGATATCGAAAACCCGCTTTTGCCTGATGAACTTGAAAAACTCGAAAATAGTCTTGAAATTGAGCCTCTGCAAAGCACTGATGAGATAGAACAGCTTAAACTTTTAAGCCTATGGAAGGCGCTATCAGCTCCTGAAGAAAAGCTATATATGAGCTATTCTATGTCTGAAGAAAGCGGCGAAGTAATGCAGCCGCTTGCACAGCTAAAATCCTTAAAACATATGTTTCCGCAGCTTCATGTGCAGGGGGGCTTGATTACATCAGAAATGGAGAAAATACCGCCCATTTCGCCTTCATCAGCGCTTAAGATATTAGCATCTAAACAAGATTTTAATAATCTTTCAAAAGAATGGAAGGATTCTATAGACTTTTTATTCAGCTCCTCTAAATGGAGAAACAAAGCTTTTGCGGCGCTAAACGCAACATTTGATACTGAGAATAATACAAAAATATCAAACTCAAAGGCTAATGAGCTGTTTAATTTATCCAGTATGAGCGTATCGCGCATTCAATCCTACGCTTCCTGTCCTTTTAGACATTTTGTTGAGGAGGGTCTAAGACCTAAGGAGCAAAAAGAATGGAAGGTGGATAATAGGGATAGAGGCAATTTCTTTCATGCTGCGCTTGAGAAATTCTCCCATATGGCTGTGCAAGAGAAAGATTATCCGGAGATTTCAAAGGATAGATGCAATTCTCTTATGCAAAATGCTGGGGAAGCCATATTGCTTGAGCAAAAGAACTTACCCCTAGGTGATAGCAATAGAAATATTGCGAGTACGGAAAAATATTTAACTGCATGTAAAGAAACCGCTTGGACGCTTACCCGCAGCTTTCAAAGGTCTGCCTTTATGATATCTAAAGTCGAGCAGAGCTTTGGGAAACTTGGAGGGTTAATGCCTGTTGCGTTAAAATTGTCATCGGGGGAGGTTATTTACCTATCAGGAATCATAGACAGAGTAGACGAATATTTATCTGATAAAGAAACTTATATACGCATAATTGATTATAAGAGCGGTAGCGCTGTTTTAAGGGCTGAAGATATATATGCCGGTCTTCAGCTGCAGCTGCTTATATACCTTAATGCTCTATCAAACCAAGTGGATTTTGTGCCTGCTGGTATATTCTACCAAAAGGTTACAAATCCTCTTATTAAGGAAGAAGGAGAACCAATATCCCATGAAGTACTACAAGTTAATAAAGACAAGGAGCTAATGCTAAGTGGCGTTGTTTTAAATGACCAATATGTTATCAGCCTTATGGATGATGGTGAACCGCTATTATCGCTCGGAAAACTTTTTACAAATAAAGGTGAGCCTATTAAGGGTAAAATGCTCGCAAGTAAAGAGGAGATTCAGCAATTGATGGATTTTGCTATGGAAAAATCCGCTAAAATAGTTGAGGATATTAAAAAAGGAAATATTACTGCTAGCCCTCTTGTTAATGAATATGGTTCCGGTCCTTGTGATTACTGTGATTATGTCGGTATATGTAGGTGTGATGGACTATACAAATTAACAAGCCAGAGAGTACAGAAAAGCATGGGCTTTGATGAATTGCTTAATAGAACGAAAAAGTAGAATATTACGTACATAATCAAACAAAATGTAATGTGATAATTATATATATGGGGAGAATATTATGAAAACCGAAAAATATTTAGTTAAAGAAGGGCAAAGGGTTACTCTAAGTGATTATTCAACTGAGCGAGATATTGAACTTAACCGTGAGGATGTTGAGAATAAACTCATGCCCGAAAACATTCGTCATATGGCAAATCTGCAGGAAAAACTCTATGCAGAAAACACTTCTTCGCTGCTAATAGTATTTCAGGCTATGGACGCTGCGGGCAAGGATAGCGCTATAAAGCATGTTATGAAAGGTTTCAACCCGCAGGGCGTACATGTTGCCTCATTTAAAGTACCCTCAAGTGAAGAAAATGACCATGACTACCTTTGGAGAATACATAGACAGATACCAAGGAGGGGTGAAATAGGCATATTTAACCGCTCCCACTATGAGGATGTGCTTGTATCCAAGGTGCATAACCTTATATCTACTTCACAGCTGCCGCCGGAGCTTAAGACTGATGATATTTTTAATGTCAGGTATAGACAGATATGCGATTATGAACGATATTTGTTTGAAAACGGTACAGTTATTGTAAAGTTCTTCCTGCATCTATCAAAAGATGAGCAGAGAGAAAGACTGCTTGAGCGCATAGAAAACCCCGATAAAAACTGGAAATTTTCAGCGTCGGATATACACGAGAGGCAATATTGGGATATGTACATGCAAGCGTATGAAACTATGCTTGAAAATACAAGCACTCAATTTGCGCCATGGTATATATTGCCTGCTGATAGCAAATGGTATACAAGATATTTAATTTCCGAAATACTACTTGAAAAGCTTACTGAAATGGATCCTCAATTCCCGGAGTTTCCTGAAGAAAAGCGTGGGGAAATGGAAAAGTGCAGGGAGCTACTGTTAAAAGAGATTAGCAAGGATTAAAGGCTGATTTCAAGCCCAACAGGGCAATGGTCGCTGCCTAGAATATCATCGTATATATAGGCATCATAGCCTGTGTTGCTTAAATCAGGAGATAATAGAAAATAATCAATACGCCAGCCAGTGTTATTTTTTCTAGCGTTACCTCTATAAGACCACCACGAATATTTAACAGTATCAGGATATTGATATCTGAAGCTGTCTATATAGCCGGAATCTAAAAGTTCCGTCATTTTACCTCTCTCCTCATATGAGAAACCGGGGTTGCCTATATTGCTTTTTGCGTTCTTTAAGTCTATTTCCTCGTGGGCAACATTTAAATCCCCGCAGTAAATTGTAGGTTTGTCTTTTTTTAGTTTGGAGAGATAATCCCTCATATCGTCCTCAAATTCCATCCTGTAATTTATACGCTTGAGCCCTGGCTGTGCATTTGGAACATAACAATTAATAAGGTAAAAATCTTTATATTCAAGCAGTATTACTCTACCTTCATCGGTATGTTTATTGTTTATTCCGAAAACTATGTTTTCCGGCTCGTGTTTTGTAAAGATAGCTGTACCGGAGTATCCTTTGCGCTCTGCACTGTTATATATTGCATGATAGCCTTCAGGGGAAAAGTCTGCTTGACCTTCAAGCATTTTTATCTCTTGTAGACAGAAAAAATCTGCGTCCATTTCCTCGAAGACTTCTCTGAAGTTTTTACCTAATATAGCTCTAAAACCGTTTACATTCCAAGAAACAAATTTCATAGTATAATACCTTCTTTCTCATTAATTTTGTTCAGACGGATTGTGAATATACAACCCAGTAGTGCTATAATAGCGCTGAGGAATAAGGGCAATATCCTTGATATTTTGCTAAGCCAACCTCCAATTAAGCTAAAAGGCGCCGACACAAGCAAACTTACCATAAATGCAAAGCTAAGTTGCCTAGCTCTTTCCTCTTGCTCAATTGTAGCAGTTAGTATTGAGTTTGTCATAGGTATTATAATACTGAGTGCCAGCGCTTCCACAAAAGTACCTATGGTCAGCCCTAAAAATGAACCGGTTTTAAGCAAGCTATACATTATGTTTACAGCCACATATGCAAAAAATGAGACGAACAGTGGGGATTTAAACTTAGATAAGCTTATATTCGGAAATATGAAAATTGTACTGAGCAGCATAACTATCAAGCGTACTGTGTTGAATATAGACAAGTTTTCATCAGCTATTTTAACATAATCAGTAACAAATAGCGGCCAGAAGCTATCATTTACGGTTTTTATTATAAGGTAGCAGGACATAAGTCCTATCGCGAGCAGAGTTCTTGGAGTTGTCAATAAATCTAAGAGGAGTTTTTTACTATTTAGTAAGCTTGATATTACTCCCTTTCCTTTTGAGGCTTCCATACGCCGCTTTGCGACATCGGTATCGTATGTACCAAGATAAAGCACAAGGTTTTTGATTATCATAAGTACCATGGCGACGAAATACATTGTACGCATAGTAGGAACAAGGCTATACTTTTGTACGAATATATATGCCAAGGGAGAAACAAAGCCCGCCAGTAATGTTGCTAGGTTCATAAGACCATACATATGCGAAAGGCGTTTCATATCCGCATCTTCAACAATTAGCAGGGAAAAACTTACATTGCTAATTCGCCACATTCCGTTAAGTAGCGCTGCAACTACAAACGCTGGAAAACCTTGAGCAGTTGCCCAAAGGAAATAAGGTATTACCCAAGCGAATATATCAAACACAAACAAGCTTTTGCGTCTACCCATTTTATCTGCTAGCACGCCGCCAAAAAGTGATGATACCATCTGAGAAAGCAGTGTGAGCATGGCGACAAAACCTATTTGAACAGGGGATAGACCAAGTGAAGACATATATATCGATACGAAAGGTGTATATAGATTAAAGGGTATTCCATATAGAGGTTCAGTAAATATTGCAACTCTCTGGTTACCTCTTATTGTAAGCAATGTGTCTATTAAAGGATTTTTAGAGCGTATTTTCTTTTTCAATTAAACTCCTCCTTAAGCTAAATCGTGTATAGTCTTAAATGCTAGTAGGCATAGGACAAATATTATTATTACTCTTATAAAGCGCTCTCCTTTTTTTATTGCCAAATTAGCGCCCAACCAATTGCCCATGATGCCAAATAAAGCGGCAGGTACTGCCAGACTATATACTACCCTACTTTGTAACATAAGGCTAATTAGAGCGCCCACATTGCTTCCAAGGTTTACAAGACGGGCGGAGCCTGCAGCTAATAGCGCGCTAAATCCCATTACATTGCTAAAAAGAAGCTGTAAAACCGTTCCGGTTCCAGGACCTATAAGACCATCATATACCCCCGAACACAGACCTATAATTACGGCAAGTACAATATTGAGCTTATTGTTTTTGACGTTTTTAACTTCTTTTTTGCGCTTATCTTTTGACAAAATAAGAAGCGCCATAAGAGGTAAAACGATAAGAATTATTATGCTTATAGTTTTTTCTGGGATTATTTTAAAAAGTTCTGCACCAAAAAAGCTTCCAACAAAAGACGCGCCAAGTGCGATAGTTGCAATACTCCAATTTATCTGTTTATTCTTTGCGTATTTGAGCGTCGCTGTGAAAGTACCCGCAAAAGCGCTAAGTTTATTGCTCCCTGCTGCATATGCGGGAGATAGTCCCACTAAATAATAAGCAGGTAAAGAAATAAGACCGCCACCACCGGCGGCTGAGTCTATAAAACCTGCTAGAAAAACAAGGCAAAAGACCAGTACATTGGATGCAAAACTTAATTCCACACAAAGTCTCCTCAAGTAAAGTATTGCAATGATAACATAAGCATTTGATGAAAACAATCCCTTAATATACAAAATTAATACTCATGACTTTACACAAATTTTACAATAAACGAGTCTACTTTTTACATTTGTAGCTTATATTAGCTATGTACCAAATAAGGAGGTAATTTTAATGAAGAAACATGTTGCTCTAATCATGGCGATGATCATGATGCTAACCGTAGGCTTGGGCCTCGCATTCAATGCTGACAGTGAAATAGTTGTTGTTTCACGCGAAGAAGGCAGCGGAACCCGTGGCGCTTTTGTAGAAATCACAGGCGTAGAAGTTGACAAAGTTGACAATACCACACTGGATGCAGAAATCCAGAACGCAACTTCACAGGTACTGGTATCTGTAGCAGGTAACGAAGTAGCTATAGGTTATATATCTTTGGCTGCACTCAACGAAACTGTTAAAGCTCTTAAAGTAGATGGTTTTGAAGCGAATAGCGAGAATATCATTGCAGGCGACTATCCCGTTGCTCGTCCTTTCAATGTAGTTACCAAAGCTGATGCAGATCTTAGCGAAGCAGCTGCTGATTTCCTTGCTTTCATACTAAGCAAAGAAGGTCAGGCTGTTATCACCGAAAACGATGCTATCGCAGTTGATGCCGATGCGCCCGCATATGAAGCAAAAGATGTTGAAGGCAAAGTTGTTGTCGGCGGTTCCACCTCTGTTGAACCCGTCATGGGCAAACTTGCAGAAGCATACAAAGCGCTTAACCCCAAAGTAGAAATCGAAATCCAGGGTGGCGGCTCCAGCACTGGCGTAAACCAGGCACTTGAAGGCACATTTGATATCGGTATGGCTTCCCGCAATCTGAAGGATTCTGAAGTTGAGAAGGGCGCTAAGAATACTGTTATAGCCATGGATGGCATTGCTGTAATAGTAAACCCTGAAAATACTATCGAAGATGTGAGCCTCGAGCAGCTCCGCCAGATCTTCACAGGCGAAGTAAAAACCTGGGCAGAACTAGGCAAATAATCTTATGAAAAACGATCGGAAGTATCTTTCCGAAAACATCATGCGGGGGATATTCTTATTCTCCGCATGTGTTTGTATTATTGCGGTTGCGATGATATGTATATTTCTCTTCGCAAATGGCATACCTTTTTTCCGTAAATTTAGCCTTTGGAGCTTTTTAACCGGACAACAATGGTCGCCACTGAGGGAAATATTCGGCATAATGCCAATGATTATTGGCTCTTTCTATATAACCATCGGTGCAGTGTTGCTCGCCTCGCCTATCGGTATATTGACCGCAGTTTTTATGACTTATTTTTCTAACGAGGGTATAAACCGTTTTATGAAGCCCTCTGTTGCTTTGCTTGCTGGCATTCCCTCAGTTGTGTATGGTTTCTTTGGTATGATGCTGCTAGTGCCTCTCACCAAAGATTTACTTAACCTTTCATCAGGAAAATGCGTGCTGGTAGCATCTGTACTGCTTGCGATTATGGTATTGCCTACTATAATACAGACTTCTGCCGCTGCTCTCAGTGCAGTACCTTCAAATTACTATGAAGGTAGTCTTGCCCTTGGCGCAACTCACGAATACTCCGTACTACATGTTATGATTCCAGCTGCCCGTCCTGGTATCTTGTCAGGTGTTGTGCTTGGCATAGGAAGGGCAATAGGTGAAACAACCGCAGTTATTATGGTCGCTGGTAACCAAGCGCGTATGCCGCAAGGTATTACAAAGGGTATCCGTACGCTTACTGTAAACATTATGATGGAAATGGGTTATGCTGCTGACGTGCATAGGGATTCGCTTATAGCTACTGGTGTTGTACTATTTGTTATAGTACTTTGTATTAACTCAATATTCTCTTATATAAACAGAAGGCGGGTGATTCAGTAGTGAAAAGTATTGATAAAAGCAATTCCATAAGAAAGGGATCAGCACCGCCTCATACTGGCAGCATAGCTTTTAAATTTGTTACATACCTATGTGCAGCCCTTACTATATTTGCTTTAGCGTCTATAGTGATATATATATTTGTTCAGGGTATACCTAATTTCTTCTTCTATGATGAAAGTGGGGCTTTACACTTCAAATCCAGTCTTTTTGACCTTAAATATACCACTGATAATGTTTCAATGTTCCATGCAATACTTAATACCGTATACATGACAGCTCTTGCGCTCTTGATATCTGTGCCGCTTGGGGTATTTGGAGGCATTTATCTAGCTGAATACGCAAAGCCGGATTCTAAACTGGTTAAAGTTGTGCGTGTTACATCTGAAACGCTTGCAGGGCTTCCCTCTATAATATACGGATTGTTTGGTATGTTGTTCTTCGTAAACGCAATTGGCTGGGGGTTTTCACTGCTTGCTGGTGCTTTTACGCTTGCAATTATGGTATTACCTGTAATACTGCGCCAGACTGAAGAATCATTGCTTTCAGTACCTCGCAGCTATCGTGAAGGCAGTTTGGCGCTTGGCGCAGGCAAACTTCGCACTACAATGCGTATAGTTTTGCCCGTTGCAACGCCCGGTATCTTAGCGGCAGTTCTGCTATCAATAGGTAGGATAGTCGGTGAAACTGCGGCTTTGATTTACACCTCAGGCATAGTTGCCAAGGTATGCGTTTCACCGCTCGATTCAGGAAGAACCCTTGCAGTACATCTTTATCAGCTCCAGCAGGAAGGTCTGCATCTTGGAGAAGCTTTTGCAGTTGCGGTTGTATTACTTATTGTTGTGGTAATAATGAATGCCGTTTCAAGCAAAGCTGCTAAAAAACTTTCAAGTAAAGGATAATAATATGAACGATAGTATGTTAAAAGAAAAAGGTAGTGTTGCTGCTGAAGCTTTTCATGTTGAAAGTTCTCAAAATGTTAAGTTTCGAATAAGCAATATGGACTTACACTACGGTACTTTCCATGCGCTCAAGAACATAAACATGGAAGTGCCGGAACAAATGGTTACAGCTTTCATAGGTCCCTCAGGTTGCGGAAAATCAACGCTTCTTAAGTCATTAAACCGTATGAATGACCTTATACCTGAATGTAAAATAACAGGCGAAATATTGCTTGATGGTCAAAATATCTACGACCCTTCAACAGATGTAAATCTTCTTCGTAAGCGTGTTGGTATGGTATTCCAAAAGCCCAATCCATTCCCGATGTCAATATATGATAATATAGCTTATGGACCGCGTACACATGGAATACGCAGCCGCGCGAAGCTTGATGAAATTGTTGAAAAATCCCTCACTGATGCTGCACTTTTTGAGGAAGTTAAGGATGACCTTAATAAAAGCGCGATGTCCATATCCGGTGGTCAGCAGCAGAGGCTGTGTATAGCCCGCTGTTTAGCCGTAGAGCCGGATGTAATACTTATGGACGAACCCACGAGCGCACTTGACCCTATATCAACTTCTCGTATAGAGGATCTTGTGTTGGACCTCAAAAAGCAGTATACTATTATTATCGTAACGCATAATATGCAGCAGGCAACACGCATATCTGACATTACAGCGTTCTTCCTGCTTGGCGATATGATAGAAATGGCGCCTACCGCCAATTTATTTGCGAATCCAAAGGATAGACGCACAGAAAATTATATTACAGGGAGGTTCGGTTGATGCGTACATATTTTGACGATCAATTAAATCAACTTAACCGCGAGATGATTCAAATGGGAAGCATGATTGAACAGGCTATTGAGCGTGTATGCGATGTGCTTCGTACTCATGATGTTGAAGCGGCAAAAGCGATAGTTCGAGGAGATTCCGAAATAGACCGTAAAGAGAGGGATATTGAAGCTCTATGTCTTAGGCTTATACTTATGCAGCAGCCTGTTGCTTCAGATTTGCGCATGGTTTCATCAGCGCTTAAAATGATAACTGATATGGAGCGCATAGGGGATCAGGCTAGTGATATAGCTGAAATAGTATCTATGCCTATAGAAGGGGAAATCGTGGAAAAACCCGCTCACCTTTTAACAATGGGCGAATCAGCAGCGCAAATGGTACACAAGGCTGTTGATGCCTATGTAAGCCGTGATGTGTTGCTTGCTCAAGAAGTAATTGAGTCAGACGATATTGTTGACGATTTGTTCGTTCAGGTTAAAGAGGAAATTCAGGAGCAGATACGCACAAGTGATGACCCCGGTATGCAACTGCTTGATACCCTTATGATAGCAAAGTATTTTGAAAGAATAGCGGATCATGCAGTAAACATTGCTGAATGGGTTGAATATGCTGTTAGTGGCATCTATAAGGGTGAGGCCCTTTGATCATCTACACAGTTGAAGATGATAAGAGCATAAGAGACCTTATAATATACGCGCTTAAACAATCGGGTTATGAGGTTAAAGGCTTTGCGGAGGCAGAATCTTTCAAAAAAGCCCTTAAAAAGCACATGCCTGATTTGGTTTTGCTTGACCAAATGTTGCCCGGAACAGATGGTGAAACACTGCTAAAGGAGATGCGCTCTGACCCTGATACTGAGTTTCTGCCTGTAATAATGGTTACAGCAAAAGGGGAAGAGATGGATAAAGTTAGAGCGCTAGATTATGGCGCAGATGATTATATTGTAAAACCCTTTGGCATAATGGAACTAATAAGCCGAGTTAGGGCAGTTCTAAGACGGGCTGAACCTACTCCAAAGCCACGCAAATTAAGCTATGGCGGTATAGAGATGGACTATGACCGCCATAGCGCTACTTCTGACGGCGAAGAGATGGTCTTAACCAATAAGGAATTTGAACTCCTTAGATGTATGATTTCCACCCCTGAAATCGTCTATACTAGGGATAAGTTACTTGATGTTGTTTGGGGCGTTACTTACTATGGCGATTCAAGAACTGTCGACGCACATGTTAGATCTTTACGCCAGAAACTAGGTAAAAACGCCTACCTAATCGAAACAGTTCGAGGGGTTGGTTATAAAATAGGCGCTGTTAAAAGGGAAGCTAAAAAATGAGAAAGCGTATATTTTGGAGCGGAGTAGCCCTCTCGCTCCTTTTGTCTGCAATACTTGTTATACTTACAGAGTTTGCTATTATATCAAGCGCTGAAAGACAGCTATCGACATCTGTAAGCATTAAATTGGAACGCCTTGCTACTATGTTAAACAATACTGATAATGACGAAGAATTTCTCAATAATATTCTTAGTGATTTGAGGATTATTTTAGTTTCTGAGGATGGAAATAAGTTATTTGATAATTTTGAGCCGTTAAATCGTCAAGAGGATTATTTAAAAAGACCCGAAATAATTGAAGCTTTTAAAAAGGGTGGCGGCGTTGATATACAAAAACAGAATAATTATCATCTGTTTTCATCAGCTAAAAAGCTTAAAAACAACAATATACTCAGTGTAACTGAACGCAGCTATATGATAAATGAAATCCGCAGTAAGGTATATATATATTTGACCTTGCTCTTTATACTGATTTTATTTCTAACCTCTGGTACCTCAAGATACCTGACGGATAAACTTATAGAAGGTGCTAATGCAGTAGATATCGATAATCCTGTAGATACATGTAAATTTGAGGAGTTCTTGCCTTTTGCAAGAAATCTATATGCAAAGCAGAATGAGCTTAAGGATAAAATATCACAAATGGTCAGGCAAAAAACGGATATTACATCTGTTTTCAATTCTCTTGGCGATGGCTTTATAATGCTGGATAAAAAGATGAATATTATTTCAATAAACGATAGCGCCTGTACATTGCTTGGGACTACTGTTGATAAGGCAGAGGGTAAACCTTTTCATGCAATCAACAGACAGAAGGAGATAATGCAGCTTCTTATTAATTTAGAGCATCAGGATTATACATTTACAATAGTGTCGTTTGGCAAGCGTAGCTATCGTGTCGCTGCTAGTATAATAGATTCTGATAATAAAGGCATCATATTTCTCTTTACTGATTTAACCGATAAATTAGCGAATGAAAACCTGCGAAAACGCTTTACCGCAAATGTTTCCCATGAACTTAGGACGCCTCTCACCACAATATCCGGATATACAGAAATGCTGGTAAGCGGAATGGTAAAAAAGAAAGATCATTTGGTTTTTTTAAAGCGCATAAATAAGGAAGCAAACAGGATGCTGAAACTTGTTGATGATATATTACGCCTTAGCAGAATGGACGAGGGAAAAATCATCAGCGATATGGAACCTATAAAATTAACTGATATTGTTGATAATTGTATAGAAAGTCTAAGACCTGTTGCTTCCAAAAAGAATATTAGCCTTGAAACTTACGGAAATGATTGTGAAATATTGGGCAATCCTACACTTGTTGGAGAAATAATATTCAACCTAATAGACAATGCTGTTAAGTATAATATAGTAAACGGCTATGTCAGAGTAAACATATGCAGTGAAGGCAATAAATGTATATTAACCGTGGAAGATAGCGGCATAGGTATTGAGGAGAGCAAACAAGATCAAATATTTGAGCGCTTCTACCGTACGGATAAAAGCCGCTCAAAGGATAAGGGCGGAACTGGTCTTGGTCTGTCTATTGTAAAACACGCTGCTGAATATCATAAGGCAGAGCTTTCTGTGAAAAGTAAGCTGGGGCAAGGTACTACTATAACGGTTTCATTCTGGCGTAATCCTAATGATGCACCGGAACAGAAGAAAGCTTAATTTATCTTTTTAAGCTTTTTAAAGCCATTTAGAGCTATATAAGCGTAGCAGGATATAAGATCTCCTTTTTCATCAAGACGTAGGCTATGCGATGCTCTAACTGCGCTCATATTTGCTTCTATAAGTTTTTTTGCGCCAAACTTATCTATTAAACTTAAGTATTCTTTAGCTTTATTTAACAAACTACGCCTATCCGGCTCATGACCGATAAGTAGAACATACCTATCCCTTAAAAATGCACGCATAAGGCTTATGCTTGTGGTTGTATCGTCATCAGGAAGAATGCGAAAGACCGATGAACCACCTTCAAAAATCTCGCTTTGCATCTTTGTTGGTAAATAGCTTAAGGCATAGGTGAATGCAAGTGTTGAAAAAAGGGATTCTTCAGTGTTGTCTATGCTTCGTAAATAAGAAATAGCATCTTGAAACATGGCATTTTCAGCTAATTCACCATAACATGCCGCCTTTAGCGTATCGTCAGATTGGAACAAATAGACATTGCCTATATGCTTTTGTATTCCTAGCCTAGTAAACACATCGTTTTCAAAGTTGATTAAATTAATTGGCATATCTATCTGCTCAAAGCTCTCGCTTACAGTGGTTGGAGCGGCGAAACCATATCCGAATATGTTTTTAGGTTTAACGCCTTGCTTCAGTAAATTATATGTAAAAAGTTGAAGCAATGCAGCACCTTGGCTATGTCCGGAAATAAATATAACAAATGGTGAATTATCGCTTTTAGCGCTAAGCAAAACATCCCTTAAAGCTAGAGAGTGAAGACCTAATTTACCTGCTATTGAAGGAAATTCTATGTCATTTACCTTTGCCAAAAAGGCATTGGTTAGTTTATTAAAGCCGGCGTGTATCCCATCATCATGAGCAAAATCAAAATTGCTAAGCCAACTAGTGAGATTTCTGCCTGTACCGGCAAAAGCTATAGCAATTGCGAATTTACCATTGGCTATTTCCTTAGAAAGAATTATAGCTCTCCCGTGTTCTGATTTATAAGGATTTACTATTTGTTTTTTGATCTTCTTACGTTTTCTAATTTTTTTGCGTTTTATTTTTCCGCCAAAATATGGCGCAATGCTATTATAAAGGCTTCTTAGTATGCTATCGCTATCGGTAGTATCAACGCTATGGAATAATCTATCTCTAATTTTTATTGTTATATCTGACCAGCCGGCATCTATCCAAGGGCGTATATTCAGATTGTATGAAAGCGCAGAAAGCTCCAGTGCTAAACGCACACCTGTTTCAGAGAATTTTTTACCCGAAAGCAGGGGTTCGACGCCGGATAAATCTACCTGTGTTATATCTCCTAAAACTGTCATTTCCTACCTCCAATGTATGTATTTTAACATTTAATTTATACACATAGCAAGCTTTAAAATTTGAAATTTAATCAGATGTGTTAGGCTACAATACATTTATGACACGAGAAAGGAAAAACGAGAGACCCTTTGGTATAATATAAATCATCAAAAATAACTATCAAGAAAGGATCTCTCAA
>JGI24707J26582_10000100_pt1 | contig 55812 bp, 50 predicted proteins | sample BioPla1DNA1_FD_26582 | JGI IMG/M metagenome (IMG submission 26582)
ACTCCTTACTTATCTCACACCGGTCTATGGAATTCTTTTCTTCTACCTAAGCTATAAATTCTGGATGCGTGGTGCCTATAAGTATAGCGGCACCGGCTCATGAAACACGGGGGGACGGTTCTTCTGTGTTATTTGAAGATTGGGAGCTTTGGCGGGTTAATTGTGAATAATATAAATGCAATGAATATAATAGCAACTACAATAATTGAACCTATAGCTGCCAGCTTCCCGGGTGATGAATATTTTAGAACGTGAGAAGCTACACACAGTGCAAGGAAATAGCATATAAAAGCCAATAGTATATCAATAAATACAGATTCAATTCCTAATGCACCGGTATAAGTGTAGAATAGCATTGCGACAAGCAGAGGAGCTGTAATCAATGAAATAGCAGCCGATACAATCCAAGTGTTTGATGATGCATCGCATTTCTCGTTTTTTAGATAGTAGATAATCAGCCACCATAGCAGAAATGGGAAAAACATAAGCTTTAAATGCTCCCATACGCTTTCATTAACAGGGTTCAACAGTCCTACAAACAGTCTTCTGCCGCTGATATCATATACATAATGCAGAAGGCATGCCATTCCACCAAGAATTAACGTATTAATAATTATTTCAGCTCTGGTAAAGGTACNCCTACTTTTCACTATCGGACTCCTGATGATTGAATACAACTTAATACTTAGAATGAACTATTCACATATTTATATTCTATGAGAATGGAACCATAAAATAACAGTATTTTTACATAACAAAAAGCCCATAGTAATTAATAATTAAGATACACTACATGCTAGTAATTCTTAATTCTTTGGAAGTGCTCAACTTCTTCTTTTAGCTGTTCATCAATGAAATGTGACTTTCCCCAACTTCACATGGAGTACTTCAGTCCAGAAGCTCATATGTTTTGGCCATTATTTCTTTTTTAACAATATAAGCATCATTATTAGCATCGTCTCTGACAACTAGGTAATCCCCTGCATTTCCGAACATATAATCATCATGATACCATTTGGTAAAAACTTTGGTGTCCATGGTTAATGGCTTGGCAAGAATTTTATTGTGATTGAGATTCATACAGGACCTAGCATATTCGCCTAAGAAATAAGTCTCATCGGTTCGTTTGTTGCGAACCTTAGGAAAATACTCAGCATTTATCTGATAAGGCTCTTTAAGCACCTGATAACTGGCTTCAAATACCTCTCTTTTTATTGGGTAAACTTCTCCTTCAACCCCAATCATAATGTATATATTAGGGCACGAAAGTATGGTGACATCCCCTTCTAATGTACGAACCAGTATTAGTGTTCCCTCAGGAGCAAAGTCCATAGTCCTAGCAAAACCCACAGTTATTGGACGTTTTCTGTAGTGCTTCATGCCGGTCATATCTACAGTTTCCAACATAGTATCAATAGTCTTATAGCTCTTAAAGTACTGTGTCATACGCTGTTTCATGCAGGCTGTGAAATCACAATCCGGATATGCTTCATAGAACTTATGAGCAACAATAAATCCACCTGCTTTTTTCTTATGCCCTCCACCACTGCCTATTCCAGCAGTTACATAACTGGCTAAATCTTTGGCCGTTGCATCCCTTCGGCAACTACGCACTGACAATTTAAACCCATAGCCTAAATCGCTGTAAACAACGCAAGCATCTATAGAATCAACCTGCAACAGCATATCCGAGACAAATCCTAGGATATTTGGGTCACAGGGTTCAGTCCGTGCAATAGCCAGCCGCTCTTTTTCATCATAATCATAACTTTGCAGAGCTGCACCTGCTATGTTCATTTCATTTGCAGAGAAATTTGAATTCTTCAACTTAGTAATCAGATGATCTAATACATTCAAATCATCTATCATATCCAAATCAAATGGATGCTTTATCTCGGCAAAGCTGTTGGTATCCATAAAAAGGCCATAGTACAAGGCCGTCGCTAATTCTATCCATCTGTTAACCTGCACTCCTTCATCCAAAAGCATGGAATAGACTACAGTGGCACAGCTTCCATAATTACTTCTTATCTCTGTATACTCGTTTTCTTCTACACAGACTTCGTGATGATCTATCATAGCAACCTGTTTTGCTTCAAAATGTGTAACATTTCCCTCGCCGTACTGACAATCTGTAAGGAGTAGTAATTCTGGAGCCTCAAGCTCAGTAACATACTCAAGTGGAATTTTCAACTCTTCAAGCATAATAACAAGGTTCTTCTTCTGTATCTGTACTTTGCCGGAATAAATGAATCTTGGCTGTTTCCCGTTAATAACGAAATAATGGTACAACCCATATCCTGAGGCAATGGCGTCTGCGTCGGGGTTGTCGTGGCATTGGATAACAATCTCATTATATTTTAACAGGTCTTTTAACCTCATAATAATTCACCCGCTTTATTATTCTGCAATTATAAAAGGATTTTCTTTAGAACCCTCGCCTTCAAAACTGATTTGCTCTAACGATATTGTGATGGCTGGACGAATTCCAAGCCCGCAAGCAGGTGCATAGTAATATCTAAAATCACCTGTATTACTGATTCCAGCACTGATCGCAAGAATTTCATGAGCAGAAGCTCCATTAGGTGTGCGTAATGACCATGGCCAATATTTTGAATTAAAGTAGTAGGATGAATCATCACTGTCCATGGCTGATTGAGTAGGCTCAGCAAAAATTATTAAATTATTGTTATATAAATACTTCTGAACCTCTTCTAACGACAACAAGAACACCTTGTCCTTTGTTGTCTTGGTTCCATAGATTGAGAAATCATAAGTATCAGCAATGGAATCGGAATCTGTGCTAAATGCTTTCTTGTCCTCTTTTTGGGCTTCCAAGCCGTTTAATGTGGTTATGATTTCCCTTTCACACAGCATAGCCTTTTCTTTATCAGTAAATCCATGTAGAAAACCGGCCTCAAGCTCATAGGAGTTTTCATATTCGTCGGTACCTTTTTCGATGGGCTCCCGATCCTTATATGTAACTCTGGCAGCATCCGAGTTAAGCCAGGTACGGATGTTGGACTTCTCCCAGTCGCTATTTCCGCGGAACTCTATCATCTGTTCAAATAGATAGGTATCTTTTATTGTACGATCGTAGGAATTACCCTCACTATCCTTGTCAAAGACTCCACTTTCAGCAACATCGTAAGGCTTCATATCTAAAATCTTATGGGATAATAATAGCAGTTGATTCTTTTCCTTATTAATGTCTATTACAAGCCAGATAATGTCTCTGTCTGCATTCTCCGAGGAATAACCCTGAGGCTCATAAGCTCCAAATTCTATGTAATCTCCAACAGATACCTTATCTATAACAGAGGGTCGTTGATTCTGTGCTTCGGAAGGTTCCTCTTTNTGTGTATCAGACTTTCCTGATTGTTCCTCACTGTCTGGGTCTTCTTTTCCAGACTCAGATTTATTATTGTTTTGCTCATCTTCCTGTTTCTGCTCCCGATTATCATGCTCCCGATCTGTTTCAGAATCCCTTGTCGGCTNAATATATTCTGTATCGGTATTATCATGACCTCCCGAGGCAATTGGGGTCTCAATGTCCTGATCAGTACCACCCTTTGCCACTTGCCCTTTATTCTTATTATTATAAATGAATAGTACAGAGAGGAAAATCAGTAGACAAGAAGCAAAAATTAATATGGTGCCCAATAACGGATATGACTTCTTCTTATTATCTTTAACTGGAACTATGTTATCATCAGCCCTCTCTTCCTCTTTTTCGTCTTTTTCCTCTTTACCCAGGATTTCTATAATGCTGCTATATAGTTCTTCATAATGATTATCTTTGTCGGTTGCATTAAGCCATTGATTTGAGAGTAAAAAGTATTCCATTGACTTACATGGAGTAGTATTACTGATTCTATATGCTATAACAGGAACTATTTTAGAGACTGCGCGTTCTACTTCACGCAGAACATGTGGAGACTCATTAGAGTATTCAGAAAAGATTAATAGCAAGGCCTTGCTATTTTCTATTGCGTCGATTATTGCTTCTCCGTACTCTCTTCCCGGTGTAATGTCTCTCGGAGCTATCCAGCATGTTATGTTTTTTTGTTCAAGATATTTACAAGCGTCTTCGGCAATTTTTACGTCTTCGTTAGCATAAGAAATAAAGACTTCTCTTACCATTCTTCTTAGCCCCTTCCATATGATTTTAAGAGATTATACCATATTTTGAGACAGATAAATACCTTTTCCGCTATTCTGGTCAAGACAGGGGGACGATTCTTTTGTGCTTTCAACTTCATCTCACGGCTGTAGCCTGCTACCATATAGTGCTCTGGAAAAACACCCGGTTTTTAGTCGCACCCGCCACGCAATTTGTTCTCCGCTTAGAGCACACAGAAAGACCGCCCCCCATGTGTTCGTCCACGCAATCCATGCTCCCCTTTAAGTGGTAGCAGCCTCTCCGATTAAAGTACACAGAAAGGCCGTCCACCTTTGTTCGTCTTGTGTGTTCGTCGCACAGAAGAACCGTCTTTTGTTGTTATGCTTTAATTTCGCCTGCTTTTTTCAATGCATATTTTGTCGCAACTGGCCCGATCATTTCATAAACGAAAGTTGCACACAGTACCACCGTACGGATTGTCTTGGATTGTTCCGGTATCTGCTGTGCCGCAATCAATGATAGACCGATAGCAACGCCAGCCTGTGGAAGCAACGTTAAACCAAGATATTTTTTTACATTGGCAGGTGCCTTCACTATGTCGGCACCTATATAAGCTCCGAAAACCTTACCTATACTTCGTGAAATGATGTAAAGTATACCGATGAGACCAATGCTCGGCAAGATACTAATATCCAGCTCGGCACCGGAAATAACAAAAAACATCACTAGTATAGGCGGAGTAATCTCATCTGCAAGCTTGAAAATCATGCCGCTCTCCTTCGTAATATTAACAAGTACCGCACCCATTGACATACACAATAAAAGTGATGACAAACCAAGGATAGATGCAAGTGAAGAAGCTAAAAACACAAATCCCACAGTAATGATTATTCTATTGGATTCCTTCTTAAAAAATCGAAGCGGAATGGTAAAAATATAACCTAGTATGGCTCCAATAATCATAGAGCCGAATACTTCCCACAAGGGTGTAACAATTGATGACAATACACTGCTTTGTCCGGGATTGTGTATGGCTTTAACTATTGCAATACTAAATCCAAAAAGAATTATGGCAATAGCATCATCTATCGCAACTACACTAAGCAAATTCGAAGTAACAGGCCCTTTCGCCCTATATTGCTTAACCACCATCACAGTTGCCGCCGGCGCTGTAGCAGAAGCAATAGCACCTAAAACAAGTGCCTCTCCAAATCCAACCCCCGCAATTGCTAAACTGATTGTTACCAGAACTGAAGCCAATACCGCTGCAAAGGTAGCTATTACAACAGGTATTCTGCCCATCTTTTTGAAATATGACAATTTAAATTCTGCTCCAATTGAAAATGCAATAAAAGCTAATGCCATTTCTGAGACAAGTCCCAGCTCAGAAACAAAATCAATTGGGAACAGTTTTAAACAGTAGGGTCCTAATATCAGACCTGCAAGTAGATATCCAGTTACATTTGGAAGTTTAATAAACTTTACAAGCCGTCCAAAAATAAGCCCTGAAAGAAGTATCAAAGCAAGATAAAATAAAGTGTTAATGGTCATTTAAAACTCTGCCCCCTCTGCTGAAAGCACTGGTAAAGTAAACATGACTGCCGTATCTGGTTGAGATAAATCTCCAACAACCTCAGTCAAAATGTTTTTTACAATTTCGACCTGTTCATCCTTAATAACCATAAAAATGGTCTTGCTTTCTGCACGGTCACTATCATGCAAATAGCGAAGCGTGCCGAATATAGGATAGTTTTCAATGTTTTTTCCCAGTTCTCTGGCCATGCCAATGCTGTTAAAAATCGTTGCGCCCTTGATTCCCCTCTCAATCAGTTCTTCAAGTAGCTCATCAAGTTTTTCTGTTTTGTTAAGTACAATTAACAATAACTTCATATATAATCACTCCTTTTCAATTTTATCCCTATTCACAACAAAATACATGTTTAAATTTCAATAAAAACATTAGCAATTTAAGCATAAACGCTATATAATTTGATGTATTCTGAGAGCTAATTGCCGATAGCGGCTAGAAACAGCTTTCCATGAGCAATATTAATGCTACGATTATATGATATCATATCTAGCAAAATCTTTTTAGTAAAACCTTAATAAAACCTTTCCCTACAGATTCTACCAAAGCGCTTCCCAGCCTTTTAGCTGGCAATACAGACTACACAAATAACAATAAATTGGTAATCAAAAGAGGCTAAGTTCATACTTAGCCTCCCTATTTAAACAATGAGATGATGGAAAGAAACATTGGATTGTATTAAATACGGGTTAGATCATCATACTGAAGTAATAAAAATGATATTTCCACCTTCTCATTAGGAATATAAATTTCCCCCCAAATATAACACCTTATTTAGAACACTTAATTAAAAGCTTCGGATATTTAGCGTTTTGGAAATCTTTAAACGCTTGGGGTGCGTCCTCAATATCGTAGATTGGACCAATCAGCTTGTCTGTATCAAGTCGACTTAATAGATCCACGCTATTCGGATATACAAACGGATCGGTGAATACAAATTGTAGTCTAGCTTCCTTTCCGTACATGTCAAATAGATTGAGCGGTAATGTATAATCCATCGGATATACAGCAAAGTAGATTATTGAACCACATTTACTGATTATTTGAGGACATTGCTCGGCCGCCTTCGTGGAACCCGACATTTCAAATACATAATCGAATCCCATGCCGTCGGTTATTTTATTACATTCCTCTATTACATCCTGTTTGGTAGGATCAATAACAAACTGTGCTCCCAAATCAAGTGCCATTTGTCTCTTCTCAGGTACAGGATCACTTACTGTAATCCTAGTGCCACCCTGTAACCCTAGCAAATTGAGCATGATTAGTCCAATGCTCCCGGCGCCTGATAAAAATACGGTGCTACCTAATTTCATATCTGCAAGATTTATACCTCTTGCTGCTGTTGAAATAGGTTCTACCAATGCTGCCTGTTCAAATGTAACGTAATCAGGCAACTTAAAAAGCTGATCCGGAAAGTATGTACGGTATTCAACCATGGAATCCATTGGCTTCTTTTCCGGTTCAAAACCAGCTTGCTTACAGTGCATTACCATACCCTTTTTACAGAATTCACATTGTCCGCAAAAATGAAGGGGACAAGCTGAGACACGATCTCCCACTTTAAGACTGCAGGTTTTAGCTGCTTCTTCGCCTACCTCAACAATAGTTCCGCAGGCTTCATGCCCCATAACCATTGGTGGTTGTAGACCGTACAAACCATGTGAGACTACATGAACGTCAGTAGCACAAACAGCGCAATATTCTATTTTAACCATGATTTCATTTGCAGCAGTCACAGGCATAGGTAGATCACGAACTTCTACAGTATCCTTTGCAACATATACAACGCCTTTCATATTTTTCTCCCTTCTATACAAAGCTCATAAAACCATCTGAAATGTTGATTTTATATGCTTATTCCTTCTTGCTGGACAAATTCTGGAGTATTACTGCGCCTATTATGATAAGACCCTTGATAACCTGTTGAGGATAAGATGCAATACTCAGCAGATTCATGATATTTCCAATCATGGCGAGTGTGAAAACACCTAATATTGTCAAACCAACCTTACCTTTACCACCGCTAAGGCTTGTACCACCAATTACGCATCCTGCGATAGCATCCATTTCATAGCCATCAGCAGCACTTGGTGTACCTATAGCAGCACGGGCTGTGATTAATATTCCACCTAATACTGCCATACAGGAACAGATCATGTATGCAGATGTTATGTACTTATTAACACTTACTCCTGATAGTCTGACTGCTTCAGCATTACTACCACTTGCTATGATAAGACGACCAAACGATGTGTATTTCATAACAATTGCGAAAATAGCAATGATAACAGCGTACACTATAACAGCCCATGGAATACCTAAAGCAGGTGAGGTTTTGCTTCCAAAATTAATTAACCATAGTGCTCCTGGCAATTCTTTATTGAGACGCACAGGCTGACCACTTGTAAACATATATGCAGCACCACGTCCAATGGTCATAAAGGCCAGCGTAGTTATAAATGCAGGCATCTTGACCTTTGTAATTAGAACGCCCATTATCAATCCTATGATTACGCCTAAAACTAGCATAACAATAACTGATAAAAACAATGAGCCTACAGTATTACCAACTTTATTAACCATCATAGCAATCAGCATACCGCCAACTGCAGCTATTGAACCGGCAGATAAATCAATTCCTCCGGTAAGTAACACTAGAAGTAATCCCAGTGCCATCACCACAATCGGAGCTTGTTGACGCAATACGTTAAAAACATTTTGCTTTGTTAAAAAGCTCGGTGATGCAAGACTTGAAATTATCAATAGTATAAAGAATATAATTAATGTATTATGTTTAAGGAAAAACTGACCAGGAGTCATTCTCGTTTTCTTTGCACATGAATCAGTTGCAAGTTGCATTTTCTCCTACCCCCATTGCATATTTAATAATATTTTGTTCTGTTATTTCACTGCCGTTGAGCTCGCCTGCAATTGTTCCATTTCTGAATACAAGGGCTCTGTCACACATTCCAACAATCTCAGCCATTTCTGAAGATACCATTATGATTGTATAACCTTGCTCGGCCAGTGAATTAATCAATGCATATATTTCTCTTTTTGCGCCGACATCAACACCTCGTGTAGGTTCATCAAAAATCAAAACATCACACTGAGAAGCAATTAATTTCGATAATGAAACCTTTTGTTGATTCCCACCAGATAAAGACTTAACAGGGGCTTCAATACTCGAGCACTTCAAATTCATTTTCCCAGTAAGTTCTGTAACATCTTTTGTCTCATTATTCTTATAAATCCATCCACAGGGACCGGTGTATCGACTCAAACAACTAATAGTAGCATTATGACGAATTGGAAGTTCCAATAAAACGCCTTGGTTTTTTCGATCCTCGGGTAAAAATCCAATTTTATTCTTAAATGCATCACGAGGGCACTTAATGTTTAGTTCTTTACCGTAAAGCTCTATTTTGCCGCTTTCTTTCTTATCGGCTCCTATTATAGCTCGTATAGTTTCTGTACGGCCAGATCCAACAAGCCCAGATATACCAAGNACCTCACCCTTGCAAACGCCAAAATTGATGTTCCGAACCATTCTTCCATTATTTAAATCNGTGACACGGAATGTTTCTTCGCCAATCTTGCAGTTTCTTTCAGGGAAATAATCGCTCATCTCACGACCAATCATCATAGTAACGAGCTCTTGCTCATTAATATCTTTAATGTCAACAGAGTCAACATAAGTTCCGTCTTTAAAAACTGTAACACTATCACATATTTCGAACACTTCTTCCAAACGGTGAGATATGTAAATAATACTCACATTTTTCTTCTCCTTTAAATCAAGGAGTAGACGGAACAGATGACGTGTTTCTTTATTGGTCAGTAATGCGGTAGGCTCATCAAGCACTAATACCTTAGAGTTCCTGGACAGGGATTTTACAATTTCAACAACCTGTTGATAAGCGATACTTAAGTCTGAAACAATTTCTGTTTCTTTTATATCGTTAAATCCTAGTTCATCTAATAACTGCCTTGCTGAACCACGTAATTTTTTCCATGATATAAAACCCTTGTTGTCTTCACTTAAACGGTCAATAAATATGTTTTCTGCAACAGTAAGATGAGGAACCAATGCAAATTCTTGATATATTATTGAAATACCTAAATCATTAGCTTCCTTGGGACTTTTAACGAATATTTCACAGCCGTCCAAAAAGACTTGACCTGAGTCCTTCTGAATAGCACCAGACAATATCTTCATCAAAGTTGATTTCCCTGCTCCGTTCTCTCCCATTAAGGCATGTATCTCTCCAGGTTTAACTGTGAGTTGAACATCGTTGAGAGCTTTAACGCCGCCAAAACTTTTGTTGATATTCTTCATTTCAACACGGTATGTCTGTTCCGCCATTTAATCGTCACTCCTTATTATTCAAAGTGTTCTTAACTAACCTAGTTTTTTCTCTTGTTACTAATTGCCATGAGCAGCATTGTACTCAGGTATTGTTAAATATGTAGGTACAATTGCCTTAGCAAACTGAGTGTTAGGATAGTCATAAAAATCGTCAACATTTTCAGAATAGATTGCAATTGGATCCAAATCTGTTGAAATAACCATATCGTTTGCATCGTATCCTTGAACNAAAATCTTATCTACAAGATTAATTACACCCTCGCCTATTGCAGCTGCAGGACCATAACCGGTAGCAAGGATTTTACCCTCTTGGATATACTCAAGAGCTATGTAGTAAGAGTCAGCAGCACTGATGATCTGAATGTCTTTACCAGGCTCATAACCCATTTGTTCAACAGCTTGAAGTGCTCCAACTGCCATGAAGTCCTGGTCAACTAATAGAAGATTAACATCTGGATAACCAGTAATCATTTCCTCGGCAGCTTCCATGCCACCGATTTCACTCCACTCAGCATCTCCGTTTGAACATAATACTTCGAAATCGTACTTTTCATTTATAGCTTTACCTGTTGCACGAATCTGTTCAAGCATCTTTTGGCCAAGTATCATAGCGTCTTCTTTTGAAATATTGTCGCCAGCTTGCTGAGCGCGTTTATAGAGGATAGCTCCCATAAATCCATTTATACGGCTTTCAGAGCTTCCAGAACCAAGCTTACCAAACATAGCACCAGCCTTGATTGGTTGACCTTCGAAATAATCTCCAGCCACTAGGCCAACGTTAAATGCGTTCATATATGAGTTGGACATAACTGAAGTTACAATTGCTGAATCCTCAGCCAGCTCCTGACCTATGCCTATACATGGGATACCAGCGTCAACAGCTCTTTGTACCATTTCTTTCGCTGCAGCAACGTCAGTTGGGTCAATCAGAATTACATCTACGCCCATGGTGATAAAAGTATCAACATGCTCTGATTGTTTTTCAGGACTAAACTCTGCAATAAGCATTGTTAAATCCCAACCTTTGGCATCACAGAATCTCTTAATAGAATCGCCAACTTCAACGAACCAAGCGGTGTTCTGTGAAACTATAGATAAACCAATCTTTAACTTCTTATCTGTAGTCTCTTCAGGAAGAGCCTTGAAAATGTGTGCACGGGAGTTAAAGGTAGGTGGTTTGATACCACTTAATGATAAAACATCTCCATAAGTATAGATCTCATGAAGATCTCCCGATTGACCCTCAGAACCAGTATCAGCAGGCTCATTAGGGGTTGCTGAAGTTGTAGCAGATGGTGTAGCAGAATTCTGCGGTGTGTCTTGGCCACAACCAGCAAAGGTTGCTACCATGCTAAGAATTAGAACTAGAGTCAATAACTTAGTTGCGATTTTTTTCATCTCGTTTTCCTCCTCAGAATTTTTGTGTTCTTTTAACAGAGATAGTTTGTGTATTATGTCTATAATATCATCGAAAAATATATGCATCATTATCTGTAATGCACAAAAGTACATGGACCCAATCATACGAAAGATACAGTGTTATTGTTTTAACAGACTGGTCTGTAAATTCCACCAATAGTGAGGAAGGTAAATTTTACAGAGTTGTTGTAAACCCGCCATCAATATTAATGAAGGTACCGTTAATATAATTGGATGCACTACTTGCAAGAAATACAGCAGCACCCATAATATCAAACAGTTCTCCCCAACGACCTGCGGGAATTCTATTTGTTATTTTATCGTAGAATGCCTTGTCAGCACGCAATTCTTTATTAACATCTGTAGCTAAGAATCCCGGACATATTGCATTAGTCTGGATGTTATACTCTCCAAGCTCGTTCGCAAATGCCTTTGTTAATCCGAGGATAGCGTGTTTTGCAGCAGCATAGGGTGGGCATCTCTTATCAGCTGTAAATGAGAGTGCAGATCCTATGTTTATGATTTTTCCTGATTTTCTTTCTACCATTTTCTTAGCAACTTCATGGCTCAGATAATATACCGAGTTAAGGTTGATATCTATAATTTTTTGCCATGCACTGTCGGGATAATCCAAGAAATCAGCAAAAAAGCTTGCGCCCGCATTATTTACTAATATGTCAATTTTCCCATAGCATTCAATACAGCCTTCCACAACTTTTTGTACATAGTCTCTATCTGTCAAATCACCTTTAATGAATTCAACCCTTCTACCCTCTTGTTCGATCAGCGAACGGATGTCTTCAATATCATCGGTGAAATGTGGAACGTAGAGGTCTGCACCTGCTTTTGCAAAAGCAAGTGCATAAGCCATTCCAAGTCCCTGATTGGCACCAGTTACAATTGCTACCTTTCCCTCTAAAGAGAAAGAATTCAAAGAAAATTTACTCATTGAAACCTTCATATTAACCTCCATTTTTTGTCAAATAATTAAGAGATTAACGCGCCAGCGAATATCCACCATCTATTGTCAGCACAGCCCCTGTCATTTGTTCAGAAGCTGGTGAGGCCAGATAAACAGCTAATGCACCAATCTCTATAGTTTTGCCAAAACGGCCTACTGGAGTTGCAGACATCCAGTACTCAATCTTATCCTGATCCTTATCAAATGTGAGTTCAGTCTCAGTATATCCGGGAGCTATTGCATTAACGCGTATATTGTATTCAGCCCACTCATGTGCGAGACACTTTGTCATACGGTCAATACCAGCCTTCGAGACATTATATGAAACCATGCGTTGAGGAAGATTTACAATGCGGGAGGAGTTGGAGGAAATATTAATAATTCTTCCATAGTTTTGTTTTTTCATTACTTTCCCTACCAGATAGCTCATTGTAAAATATCCATTGAGATTTAAATTGATGACATCGTGCCAGCTTCTCAAATCCTCATCTTCATCGAGAACATTGAAAAACCTTGCAATACCAGCATTGTTTACAAGAACATCAATTGTACCGAATTCCTTAACAACTTCATCTACTACTGCTTTGGCACGCTTAGTATCAGTCACATCGCATTTATAATAACGATATTTTCCACCATAAGAATCTATCTCCTCTATGGTTTTCTTAGATGTGGCTTCATCTCTAGCCAAAATAGCAATATTTGCACCACTTTGTGCCATAGCAATAACAATACCTTTACCTATACCACGGTTACCACCAGTTACAATTACATTCTTACCTTTAATGTTAAAGGCATTTTCCATTGATTCAATACCTGGAATCATAGTTATACCTCCTGTATTCTATTGGTTGTATTATTGAAACGGTTATCCAAAAACGCATGATTGCTCAGAAGGCAAATGGCTGGCGCACCTTAAAACCATGATGACCCCAGCCATGTTTATAAATCCATAAAATCAGCGTAAGGAGTACAATCTAAAAAAACTAATTCATTAACAGCATCCTTCTGAGCTAAACTCGCACTCATTCGTAATGAGAGTGAATAGATTAGGAAATTACCTTGTTTATAAGAAGCCAAGAATCTTATTTGCATATTATGAAACAGCTCATTATTGAAGATTCTTGGCTATCGTGCAGGCTTGATACGGAATGGTCCCAGATTGCTGGAACTACCGTTCTTTAGCCGTTCATTACTTTATTTATTGTTTTAGCAATACCTTCCGGATCCATGCCATAGTATTTGTAAATTTCATCAGGATCACCAAGAACTGCGAATTCATCAGGAAGTCCGATTCTCTTGAACTTGCCATTGAATCCACGCTCGCACAGATACTCTGCAACTCCTCCACCTAATCCGCCATTGATGGAAGCTTCCTCTACAGTTATGATATTTCCTGTTTCTTTTACACACTTATCTATCATTTCATAGTCCATAGGCTTGATAGTATGCATATCGATTACTCTTGCTGAAATTCCATATTCATCTTTGAGTATCTTAGCAGCCATCAATGACCAGTAAACGCATGAACCTGCAGATATAATGGATAAATCAGTTCCAGGTAATGTTTCAATTGCCTTACCAAACTCATATTCGTAATCTGTATCAGCATAAACGAGTGGAGATCCGCCTCTGTCAATTCTGATTACCATAGGTCCATCGTGTGTGAATGATTTACGGATTGCCATTTTACACTGATTAGCATCAGCTGGAACCTCAATGATCAGATTAGGGATAGCACGGTATAGAGCTAAGTCTGCAATACAGTTATGTGTCGGGCCACCAGCAGCTGTCACACCAGCGTGGGTGCCGATAAGTCTTACATTAACATCGTTGTATGCAATGTCTGTATGAATCTGGTCAGCTGTACGCAAGGAAAGGAAAGGTCCAAACACTTGAGAATATACAACCATACCTGATAGTGCTAATCCAGCAGAAGCTCCAACCTGGTTAGGCTCTGCTATTCCAAAGTTTATGCAACGTTCAGGATAATTCTGAATTAATTTACCTGCTGAAGAGGAGATTGCTACGTTATCAGAGTATGTAAAAGCAAATTCGTAGCCCTCTTCTGCCATCTTTAACAGTTCTTCTCCGTATGCTTCACGTGCACTAGAGAGCATTTGGTCGAAGTCAAATGTTGATTTAACAGCCATTTATCTCACACTCCTTCTTTGTTCATATCTCTTTTTAATTGATTCTAACGCTTCTTCTAATTGTTCTTTTGCGATACCGCCACCATGCCATTTCCAGTTGTATTCCATGAAGTCAACATCTCTGCCCTTAACAGTGTTGGAGATGAGGCATATTGGCTTTCTTCTGCTTTCCCAGCTAGATGGTGGTAAGTTCTGTAATGCTTCACAAACTGCATACATATCGTTACCGTCAAATTCTCTTACATCCCAGTTGAAAGCTCTGAGTTTATCAGCCAGAGGATCAATATTCATTGTATCCCTTGTAAAACCAGTCATTGATAACTGATTCTTATCAATAATTAAAACTAAATTACCCAGCTCGTGATGTCCACCAGCCATAATTGCTTCCCAGTTTGTTCCTTCAGCAAGCTCGCCGTCGCCAACCATTACAAAGGTTCTCCAGGCTTTCTTCTGCAATCTGGCACCAAGAGCCATACCTACAGCTATTGGAAGACCGTGTCCCAATGAACCTGCAGATACTTCGATAGCAGGAACATATTTTCTGTTGGAGTGCATACCAAATTGTGCGGTATCCAATGTTTCGAAGTGTTCTACCATATGATCCATTGTGAACATGCCCATATCGGAGAATATTGTGTAAAGAGTTTCACTGCAGTGTCCCTTACTTAGAACAAAGCGNTCTCTTTCTTCCCACTTAGGATTCTTTGGATCATAGTTCATGTACTTGTAGTATAGAGCTACTGCCATCTCTACCATGGAAAGTTCTCCACCCAAATGGCCCATACCAATGCGATAAATAAAGTTCAATAAATCATGTCTTATTTTATACGCCTTATCTTCCAGTTCTCTTACCGTGTTAATGTCAATATTATATTCGTACATAACTTATACACCTACCTTCTCAATATCATAGATTTGCAATATCTTCATTACATTGGATTAATATTTTAGGATACTTTCCGCTTATTTGAGCAGCAAAAGCTTCCTCAGGCTGATCAATGGTAAAGACCTTGTTAGTAAACTTATCAAGTTTCATTTTAGGTAATAACTGGAGGGAGCGTGGGAATGCATATGGTGCTACAAAGAAGCCAGTAACAGTAATCTCATTCAAATATAAATACTTGTTGAGGTTCAGCGGCATCTCGAAGTCATTAGGATACATAGCAGCATACAATAGTTGTCCACCTTTTGCAGTAATATCCAATAACGATTTAACTGCCTTTACTGCTCCTGATGCATCTACTACAACATCGAAGCCCCTACCGTCAGTAATCTTTTTCGATTCTTCAACAACATCATTAGCGATTGGATCAATAGCATAATCTGCTCCGTATTCCAATGCCATTTCTCTTCTTTCAGCCACCGGCTCAAACACCGTAAGTGATGTTGCGCCATTCATTTTCAATACTTGAAGTGTTAGTAGACCGATTGGTCCTCCGCCGTTAATAGCGACTCTTTGACCAACCTTCATACTTAACTTGTCTGCAATACGAACTGCTATTGCTGTTGGTTCTAATAGACAACCCTCTTTGAGACTTACATCATCAGGTAATTTATATACCTGAGATTCGTGCCATACAACATACTCAGACATACCTGAATTGCCTTCAGGAATACCTTCGCAGAACTGTTGTTGTCCATTTAGGCAGTAATAGCATCTTCCGCAAAAGTGTAGAAAGTTTCCAGCAACGCGGTCGCCAACCTTAAGACCTTTCATTGTAGCTTTTTTTCCTAGTTCTACAACTACTCCTGATACTTCGTGTCCTAAGCCAAAAGGAATTTCCCAGCCAAAAATATTCTCTACCAGATGAGGATCCGATCCACATATTGCACAATAAGCAACCTTAATCTTTACATCCTCGTCACCAACTTCAGGTACAGGAACATCTCTGACAGCGACTTTTCCTCGCTTGCTTTCATCGGGATCTCTTAAGCTTCCGACTTTAACAACCGAAATAGATTTCATATAACCCCTCCTAATATTCTCTATTCTTCTGTTAACTTAGCACGAATTGCTTCGCACCAAGTTAACAGAGTCTTACCTATCAATTATTTTTGTGCGTTTCTCTCGTCAATTGTCTTAAACTCATAAGTAGATGCTTTAGCAAATGGCTCATTTGCATCATAGTATTGATCTACATTGTCTTTATTGATACAAACCGGATCAAATGCTGATATTAGAGGAAGGTTGTTTGCATCATAGCCTTCGCCGAAAATCTTATGAATTAATTCGATAACATAAGTTCCGCACATGGTACCGTTGTTATATCCGACACAGAGCATGTCACCATTCTTGACATATTCCATACCCTCTCTGCTTCCATCTGCTGCACAGGCAATCTTAACATCAACATTCATCTGATTAGCTACTCTTGAAGCACCTATGCCCATGAAGTCATTCTCGCTGAGTATCAAATCAAGATTAGGATTAGCTGTCAAAATATCTTCAGCAGCGGTCATACCACCTTCGTCATTCCATGAACCCTGACCTGAGGAAACAAACTTTAATTCAATCTCATCCCAACCGGAGTTTCCTTTATCACGAAGATCCGTCATAAGGTCCAGGCCTTTTAGTATCGCATCTTCGCGGCTGAGATTTAATCCATACATCTTTGCTCTTTCATAAATCAGTCCACCAATCATTCCATTGATACGGCTTTCTGATGTGGAACTACCCCAAGCACCTATAATAACTGCTGCGTTCANTGGTCCCTTCTCAAAGTGGCTTGATGAATAAGAACCACAGCTCCAGCCGTTTTCATAGCTGTTTGACANAATAGTTGTAACAATAGGAATATCAGGATCTGTAAAACCTACCCCTATTCCGATTACCGGGATACCTGCATCAACAGCGCGTCGTACATCAGTTTCAGAGGCAGCTATCTCAATAGGATCAACTATGATAATATCGCATCCAAGGGTAATCATTGATTCTATATCGTTACTGGCTTTAACTGCATCGAAATCTGCAACATATATTTTAATATCATATCCATATTTTTCACTTGCAGCCTTCATTGCGTCTGATACACTAACAAACCATGGGTTAGATTGTGTTGCCTGAGAAAATCCAATAACGATGTTCTCTTTCTTACCATTCGGTAAAGCCTTCTCTACCTTGGAGCGATCCTCTAAAACAGGGCTGTAAACACCTGAGAGAGCCTGGTCTACGAGAGTATACACTTTGTGAAGCTCTGTAGAACCTTCAGCTTCGTCAGAGGACGGTGTTGCTGGTGCAGGTTCGCTTTGTGCCGGCGGTGTAGTTTCAACGTCTTGGCCATTGCCATTGTTGGAACACCCCGCCAGGGTGGCTAGCAAACCAATAATCAGCAGTACTGAGACTAAAATCCTATTCCTTTTGTTCATTCTTTTTCCTCCTGTTTATATAATATTTTAAAGGGCAATAAGCCCAATAAATCTTTAGGAAGGAAACACGTTTAGAATGTTCAACTAAAGATGCTTGTTCCTTAAGGTACCCTAATTTCTTTTTTGCTGTTGATTTAATGGTAGCATGATTAGACTCATACCTCACCATCTACAATGTACGAAACACAAAAGAGCCAATTGTATTTTTAGCACAATATCTTTTGCATTTAATCGCTGGTTTTAGGTCGTTTTTACTAATTTATTTGCAAAAACAGGTGATTCTCAATTTGGTCATAAAGCCTAATTGCTCTTTATGGGGTCACAGGTAATAAGGCCAAGCACAACAATGTAACAAATTAAAGTGCCTGGCAAAAACGAAATCATTTCGGGGATTTCGTTTATTTGATTAATGTTTCATCGACTCCGTCGAGATTATAGATGTTCTTCGGGTGGTTGGGATAAAACCATCTTATGAAATCATATATTGCAAAGGAGAACTGTAATTGAAGACGCAAATCCGCATCTGATAAATCCAGTTTTATTTCATCCTTTAGTTTATTAATCCTATAGATCATCGAATTTCTATGAATAAAGAGTTCCTTGGCTGAAACAGTGATGTTGCAGTCATTTTGCAAATAAACCCTCAGCGTCTCAATAAGTATCCTGTTACAGGGCTCTACTGCAAGCTCATGGATAGAAGGATGACAGAAATCTACAATATCATGACTTTCCGAAAGCTTTAATATTGCATGATATAAGCTATAGTCTGAATACTTGTATATAGTTTTTTTAGTATGTAATACTTTACCAAGATTTAGAGCAGCCTTTGTCTGTTCATAGTATTTTTTTGTTTCGATCAAATCATAGAAGAGATTACTTATCCCGCATTTCAAGTTGTTTTTAATAATCCATGCCTCTAATTGCTCCAAAACACCGTCGGACAAGCCTTGGTCACTTAAGTTTGAAATAATAGCCACAAGACGTTTTTCATATATAACACAATGCATATTAGGGATAATTTGCATTATATAATCCCGCAAAGTCTTCAAATTATCACATTGTGATGATATGGAGAGCAGTATTTTCCCATCATCTAAAGACCAATTGATAAATAATAGTCTATCGGATATTTCAGCCGAATCGCTAATATTGCCTTCTATCAAATCAACAAATAAATATTCAAACATCACACCCCGGGACATACTGTAAAACTCATTAGAGTTCATCATTTTAGCTACAAATTTTGTGAAATAGTTGACTATATGCTCTATTCCTTTACTAAAGTACTCCTCGGTTCTGTTGGGATTATGAATTGCTATAAAACCAACCACATGATTGTTGATTCGGACAGGCTGTGTGAGAATAATGCGTTTTGAAACTGTAGAATAACGTTGGATAGGCCTATTGTAATTAACAACCTCTGAAATCTGCACACTGTCTTGACGAAGAAGCTCAGTACNGATATAACCACTGCATATTTCCTGCCATATAATATCATCAGATTCATCGAATTTTGAGGTAGCTAAGGTTTTTTGTGCCCGATCTATAATGGAAATTGGCCAGCCGATTACTTCGTCACTGCAATCAATTAAATCCTGTAGTTCGCAATTATTATTGATAANCTTGTCCATTCTTGTTTCCCATTTACTAAAGTATAGGAAAATATCCAGTACCCTATTGAATAAATCCACTAAAGATATGTTTTCATCGATTATTAACACGTTAATAGTAGGATAATCATTGGGGGAAAACCATTTTGGTGTCCCAATACTGATAAGACTGGCCCCGGGATTAATAAAGTTTGTTTTATTAAAAGCCTGAGCATTACCAACATACAGAACTTTGCTATTATCAATTTTGCAGTTTTCTGAAAAAAGTCTCGGTCTTTCTAATATGGGTACAGAATTCTGATATGTATAGATTTGGGTTTTAAGATTCAGTTTCTCATTAATCATGTCAATACTAAGATTCATATTTAGCTCTCCTCTTAAATGTGCCCAAGTTGTAAACCTAATAATAAGCATGGCAATTTACGGAATGCTTATTATTATTCAGATGTTAAAATCGAAAACAATAAAANTATGTACTTGAAATAATACATATTTATTGCTTTGCTTGTTATTATATATNAAAGCATATGATTTATCAAGGACAATTTTGTGCAATATATCCCTTTACTTTAATAAATAAAAAAAACAATGGAGAAAACCAAGATAAATTAGTTTGTCTCCATTGTTAGAATGTATATTAAGTAATTATCAGAGAGAAGTCAAAAATTAAAATTGTCTGAAACAGTTTCTGATATATTAGATATCCAGTGCACGATAGTATCCATTTGTTACAGCATCAACTACACGGCCTGGTTTAATGCAGTCGCCTACCTCAAACACGCGTGGTGCAGCGTTATAGAAGGTTTCTGCAACTGTACGGTCGGCTCTCATACCTGCTGCTAAGAAGATATTGTCTGCTTCAATAGTTACTTCGCCTTCTGGAGTCTCGCAAACAAGCCCCTCGTCAGTTATAGACTTTGCTTTGGTGTTTACTTTGATCTGGATGTTGCTCTTGCGTACTTCTATCTTCATGGCATCCTTGTGCATGAAGTAAGCATCTCCGCCCCAATCATCCTTCATCTCGACAACGGTAACATCTTTTCCAAGACTGTTGAGATAAATAGCAGTTTCCATACCAACTACGCCAGCGCCAAGAATAACAATCTTCTGTCCGAGGGCCTCAGCATTGCTAAGATCTTCAAGGCCAACAACTTTTTTATTGTCAATTCCAGGTATGTTAGGGATAATTGGTTTAGCACCGACAGCTGAAATGATAACATCAGGATTTTGTGCTGCTGCTTCCTCAGCTGTAATAGCTGTGTTCATACGAACATCAACGCCAACTTTCTCTAGGCGTCTTTCCAGTACCTTTATAAAGTTGTACAGATCCTTTTTAAACGGAATATCTCTTTCGAAGTAAACCTGTCCACCAAGATGACCGGTTTTTTCATAAAGTGTAACACTATGGCCACGTTCAGCTGCTGTAATAGCTGCCTGCATACCACCTGGACCACCACCAACTACGATAACCTTCTTAGGTGTTGTTGGTGGGAATGCGTGCTTATTCTCCAGTTCATTACCTATAACCGGGTTCATTGCACAACAGAATGTTCTGTTAGTTAAATAATTAAAGAAGCAAGTGTAGCAACGGCAGCAACGATTGATATCATCAGCGTTNCCTGAGAATGCTTTCTCGGGGAAGAATGGATCAGCCAGTGATTGACGAGCAACCTGGATGATATCAGCTTTACCTGAAGCAATTATTTCTTCCATCATATCAGGATCGTTCAGTCCACCTAATGTAGCAACAGGTGTCTTAACATGTTTTTTAATCTCAGCTGCAAGATGAACGTTGAACCCATGCTCAATAAACATAGATGGGTGAGTATATGTAAATACTTCTCTGTCCTCATGAACACCAGCAGAAACATGGATAATATCAACTTTGCCATCAAGCATTTTGGCCATTTCTACGCCTTCTTCGATTGTATATCCACCCTCTGTATACTCAGCTCCGCTCATACGGAATTCGATTGGATAATCTGGTCCTACAGCTTCGCGCACTTTTTCAACCACTAACAGTGGGAAACGCATACGATTCTCAAGGCTTCCGCCCCATTTATCTGTTCTGCGGTTCATTGATGGAGAGCTAAACTGACCAAGAAGCCATCCGTGACCACCGTGAATAAGTACCATGTCAAAGCCAGCCTCTTTTACAAGCTTTGCAGAATCTGCGAAACAATCGGCTACTCTGTAGATATCCTCATCTGTCATGGCGCGAACCTTAAGGCCTTCAGCATTAACCTCATCATTAGGACCAATCAATGTAGCGCCATTGCCNATATGTCCACGGGCATTACCATATTTCCCACCGTGAGCCAACTCCATTACAGCATTACAATTGTGATGATGCATAGCATTTGCAACTTCCTTAAGTGAAGGAAGGGACATTACGTCATAGAGTTTAATCTCTTTGGTGTGTGTGCGTCCAATAGCATCTACTATACCAAGACCAATGGCTACACTGGCTAGACCACCCCGTGCACGATTTTCATGAAACGCTATATCTTCTTTCCGCATATTGCAGTCTGGATCTAATTCCGGATTGGACATAGGTGCACCAAACAACCTATTTTTAAATGTAACTCCGTTAATAGTAATAGGACTTGCAAGATGTGGATAATATTTATTCTTCATACCTTTTCTTCTCCTCCTTGCGCTCTAATATATGCCTGATAGATTATCTCTCTACAGGCCTTCAAATACAGATTAGATGATGAATTGTTAATTCATATTAATCCATTCTTAATACTGCTTTTATTACCTTACCATTCTTTGTATCCTCAAATGCCTCATTAATCTTGTCAAAATCATAGTAAGTAATCATCTTGTCAAATGGGAACATGCCTTTTTTGTTGTATTCTAACAATTTTGGAATAAATACCTGAGGGATGGAGCATCCTTCAACTATTCCTATTAATTTCTTTCCTGCGCCCATCAGTTCGTTTTCAACATGTATTGTGAGCTCTTCAGTAGCTCCTAAGATAACACAGGTACCTAAGCTGCGAACACAATTCAATGACTGTCTGACACATGGGCCGACTCCTGTGCAGTCTATAGCATAGTTAGTTCCAATACGAGTAATCTTCTTAACTTCGTCTACAACACTTTCTACGTTCATACTGTTAATTGTATGTGTTGCACCGAATTCTTTAGCTACCTCAAGGCGGGAATCCTTAATATCACAAGCTATAATTGTGGTACAACCTGCAATTTTAGCTCCCATAATTGCGCTTAATCCAACAGGACCACATCCGGTAACTATGATTGAGCTTGCAGGATCGGGTTTTAAATAGTTAAGAACTGCTCCTGCTCCAGTTTGGATACCGCAACCCATAGGAGCTACCATACCCAGGTCAAAGCCTTCCTCTACAGGAATAAGATTGTTCACATGCACTATAGCATGTGATGCAAAGGCGCCCTGTCCAAAGAAGGATGATACTTCCTGGTCACCATCATGAAGACGTTTTGTTCCATCAAATTGCTGGCCTGAGAAATTCAATACGCGATTTCTTTCGCATCCAAAAGGATGACCAGTACGACATGCTTCACATTCNCCACAGTAACCATAGGAAAATCCTACACGATCTCCTTTTTTGAAGCCGGTAACGCCAGGACCTACTTCTTCGATCACACCACTGCCTTCATGGCCAAACACCGCTGGCAGAGGAACAGGTATGATCTGATGGCGTGCTACATCATCAGTGTGGCAAACGCCGCAAGCAGATACTTTAACTAAAACTTCATTTTCCTTCGGAGGATCGAGCTCCAATTCTTTCATCACGAAAGGCTGACCCTTCTCATACACGACTGCTGCTTTAATTTTCATTTTATAACCCCCTATTTGCTATATTTTTAAAGGTATACCCATTAAACATTGTTACCGGAATCACGATACGGAATTTTCAACCAGATTTGTTTACTTGCTCAAGCACTTTATATCTCGTTATACCTCTCGCTATTGGTACTAATATTGTTTTCATGGTAGCACGAATGGTATATTAGCTCACCATCTACAATATACAAATATTAATTGAGCTATTTGTATTTTTAGCACAGTTTGACAAATTGGAGATTAAATATTGGATGTTGGATGTTAGAAATGTATAAAGATGAACGGTATNCCTGCAACGATTTAAAAGGNAAACCCGGAGTNCATAGCGAACTCGACTAAAAACCGGATGCTCTTACTAAAGGCTAAATCGTTGCAAGCAACAATTGAATGATTTTTCAGCGAACTCGAAAGATAGTTCTAGGACAATTACCCTTAATTGCATCTGAAATGCGATATTTTGAACTGGCTATTATAACTGTCGTTCCCTGCCTTATAGGTTCCTTAATAAATTCCAGTTTTGTCTTAGCTCCTCCGGCTCCGGAACGACTTGCACCAAAGCAATGCTTTTGCAATTCATCTATGTTAGCAATTACTTCGTCTGCATCCTTACCCTCTACCTTCTCCACTAATGTGGTGGGATCCTTTTGATCCAGGTATATTCCTTTAACTGATGTGAGAATAAGTAAATATTTCGGGTGAACCAAAGTACTTATCACAGAGGCTGTCTCATCATTATCAATGCATTCTACAATTCTTTTTTGGCCGTTATTACGGAGTTGTTCTAATTCCCAACGGCGGTTTTCTTCAAAGCTGACAGTATCATTGTAATTGACAATGGGCACGGCCTCCTGCCTTACACAGCGCATAAGGAATTGGTAGATATGCTCCCTTTTTTCAGCATCATTAAAATGGGTATGCTCTACCAATAATTGTCTGACAGAGTATTGGGATGGAACATAGCGTCTGTATTCCTCCATCAGTATAGCTTGTCCCTGAGCTGAATAGTCTGTCATTATATCACTTTTAGGCCCCTTCAGCTCGGAGCCTGTTCTTTTTACATAATCCAGGCGTCCTATCTCAACCGCACCAGAGCTGACCCAAATCATTCCTGGACGCAATTCGCTTCCAATGCGGCTAAAAACATTGTAGTTTATATCATGTTCAGCCTCACGGATTAAAGCCATTGAGCCTATCTTCCCCACTAATTCAATATCATGCTTCATGTACACTATCTCCCTGCAAGAAACTGGTTTTCTTCTAATATGTTTTCTTCTTAATATATCTTAAAAATATGTTAAAAACAAGATGGCACGACAGGGGACGGTTCTTCTGTGTCTTGCAACTTCATGTAGCGGCTGAGTGCCTGCTACCATTTAGCGTTCCAGAAAAACATCCGATTTTTTATCGTGCCTGCTACGCAACCATGCTTCTCTTTAACTGGCAGCAGGCACTCCGCTTATGGAACACAGAAGCCCCTCCCTCAGTCTTGCCAATTTCCTGTCTTATTTAAGGAGTCTGATATAATGATTTGCTTCACGCAATACATGATCTCCCAGCAGAGGGATTATGACAGATCTGATGTTGCAATCCAATATTCCCTGAGTACCTTGGGCCTTGAAATTTCTCAAATTTTCAGTTGCTCTTAAAGTTCTGTCGGTTAGATTAGCAGGAGGCACAGTCCCATTTAATGCCGCCTCTGCCTCCTGCGTCAACTGATCAAATTCATTCCCAAAATTATTAGCAATGTTGAATAAATCTTCCTCAGTGGGATCGAGAAGTCCCCTGATGAACTTGGCATGCTCAGCCATTTGCCTGCTCCAGAAAAACTCCGTCTCTATTGCTCTTCTTTCCAGATTAATTTCTTCCCTGTTCTGCATTCTCCTAAGCTGCTGAAGATACAATTCTGCTTCACGGATGATATGTATAATCAGTAATGGATAATTAAAGGTAAACATCCTACAGCTTAAAACATTTGACAAAATGTTTGTTTTAAACTGTATTAATGCAGCGGTTGCATTAATTGCTCTTTCGTTCAGGACAGATATACGCTGCTCAAGCATAGGACTTACATTTATGATACCGCCCCCTGATAATTCGGCTTCTGCCTGGGTTAAATTAGTCGGTATTTGTATGCCTGTAAAATATGAGCTTGCTACTTCTGCATTAATAGTATAGGGCGTTACCACTTCACCCGATTGAATAATCTCGGGATTCACAACACCGTTTGAAAGCGAAACAGCTTCTCCAAGTAATGCATCAAATTCTCTGCGAAAAGCATCGGCCTGCCGGGTAAAGCTTGCATCCCGAGGACTAAACGCCACTTCAAGAAAAAAAGAATGCTCCTTCATTATTCTCCCAAAAAATAGATGTAACCCCAGAGACTGCTTTATAAATTCAATGCCTGAAAGCATGGGTTATTACCTCCCATATATAGGTTAACTTACATAAACATTTTATGAGATTATCAAATTTACTGTTACATTTGCCAGAGAATTACTAATAGCAATAATAGCTCGAAACGCTAAAAAACAAAGGGTCTTAGCCCTTTGTTTTTATATTTTTTAGAAATTGGTCATATGACCTTTAATTTTTCATTAAATTATTTTAAGATTAACTCATCTGGAGGTGGATATGCATTAGATATTATAAACATCGAAGAATCCGGAGAGTTTTTTAACATCTTTCACATGGAATTTCTTCTTTTTATACTCAATCAGGCCCTCGTGGGTGCATAGTTTTATAACTCTGTTAATACTTCTCAGAGGTGCCCGTACCTGAGCCACAAGCTCTTCCTTGGTAAGAGTGTCAAGGGTACCGTTTAAATAGTGAGAGGAAATAAAACCTAATACGCGTTCCTTTATAGGTAACAGGGCAATTCGAGACATGGAGTCCGAGGTCAAATACATCCTCCGTGTGAGCATTTCACACAAAAAGAGGTTAAACTCAAACACCTCGCGCATCCATTGATAAACCGTTTCCTTCTTTACAAGGATAATGGTACAGTCGGTTTTAGTGTGAACATTGTATGGCTTAAAATCGGGAGAAAATATTTCTACTTCTCCGAACACATCGCCAGCACTGAAGGTATTTACACTAATGACTGCTCCACAGCTCGATGCCTTATAAACCTCGGCAACACCTGAAGTAATGATATAGAGATAGGTATCAGAAACCCCCGTAGAGGAAATAATTTGCGTATTAGCGCTGTAGCGTTTGTAATAAAATTGTTTTTTGATTGATGCAGGTGCGCTTTCCACCAGATCAAGAATCGACACGGCCATACTCTTTCCTCCTTAATATATACTTTACCTTAATAATAGCAATTATTCGGCCGGAATAAAAGTAATTTGGTTACAATGTGAAATTCACATTTTGTAATAAGACATTTAAAAACGACATTTAAGAAAAGGAGACTTAGAAAATGAGAAAACTATTATGTCTAATCCTTGCACTAGCTATGGTATTCTCGCTGGCAGCCTGTGGAAATGGTAACAGCGAACCAACCAACGAACCGAGTTCATCAAATGAACCCAAAAACGAAAAGGTGAAGGTTATCTACATCGGCGGAACCTTAGGAGATGCTGGTATAGCAGACGCCACCTATGAAGGCTATGAGAGAATGCTCGAAGAGCTTCCTGTAGACGGCGAATTTGTTGAGCTTCCCACTGATCCTTCTGCCTACAAGGCAACCCTGTTAGATGCCTGTGACAAGTCCCCTGACATGATTTTCACCTCGGCTAACAACGGAATGATTGATGAAGTCCTGTCAGCAGCTCCTGACTTCCCTGAAATCAAGTTCATGGTTCTGGATACTGCACTGGGCCAACCTGGTCTTGATGGACTTGACAATGTGCTTGGTATCCTCTGCGCACAAAACGAAGTATCCTTCCTCACGGGCTATCTTGCCATGAAAATGAGTGAAACCGGAAAAGTTGGAATTGTTGTAGGCGTTGAATATCCTACCCTCAGCGACTTTATCACAGGATACATAAACGGCGCTCTCCATGCAAATCCTAATGCTCAGGTTGCCGTTTCTGCTTCCGGAGACTTTGTTGACCAGGCAGCTGCTAAAGAAACCGCTCTGGCACAGATTCGCCAAGGCTGTGATGTAATCTACGCTGTAGGCGCTGGATCCTCCTTCGGTACTCTTGAGGCTTGTAAAGAAGCAGGCGTATGGGGTATTGGCTGTGATACAGACCTTGCTGCACAGTTCATAGGTGTTGACGATGAGCAGGCAGATTGCATTATCACCTCCGCATATAAGGATTGGGGTGCTGTATCCTACAATTGGGTTAAGCGTGTAATTGAAAATCCTGACGCACTTGATTGGGGAACCGTTGAGGTTTATGGAATAGCTAACGGTGGCTGTAAGATCATCGAGAATGAAATCTATAACAAACAGGTCCCTGATGAAATCAAGGCTGAAATGAACAACCTAATTGAGGATGTCAGAAATGGCGAGTTGGAATGTCCTTCCTACTTCGACATGACTGAAGACGAATATCTTGATCTGAAAAACTCTGTAATGGTGAAATAATACCGAAGTTTACTTCGGCTTAACCGGGGCTTTAGGTTTCAGCTTAGAGGCCCAAAGCACAATAGATGCATTAGTTTTGATTCTCAGGTTCATCTTGTGCTGGGTACCGCAAGGAAAGGAATGGTCCAAATGGAAGAGCAAATTTTACTAATGGACAACATCACTGTAATTTATCCCAATGGATTTGCTGCAAATAAAAATGTACGCCTTGCGTGCAACCGCGGATCCATTCATGCTCTTCTGGGCGAAAACGGCGCGGGCAAGACTACCTTAATGAAGGTGCTGTTCGGCTCAATCACGCCCACAGAGGGGCAGATTTATTTAAAGGGAAAGCCTATACAATTTCGTGATTCACTGGACGCCATTCAGCATGGTGTGGGCATGGTTCATCAGCATTTTATGCTAGTGGACGAGCTGACCGTTGCCGAAAACCTTGTCCTGGGCATGGAACCAAAAAAGCGCGGGCTGTTTGATTTCGATGCAGCTGTTAAAATAACCGATGAAATCGCGAAAAAATATAACTTTGAAATTGACGCCAGGGCAATTGTGGGGGATTGCTCTGTTGCCGTAAAGCAAAAGCTTGAAATCCTGAAGGCCTTGCTCCGGGGTGCTGAAATCCTGATTCTTGACGAGCCTACTGCCGTCTTGACACCTCAGGAGATTTCAGAACTCTTTGTCGAGCTGAAGAAGCTTAGAGACATGAACCACACCATAGTGTTTATTTCTCACAAACTCAACGAGGTCAAAAGCCTCTGTGACAGTTTCACAATTTTAAGAAACGGCCAGGTGGTGGATGTTGGCCGTATAGATGACTTCACTGAACAGGAGCTGTCAAACCTCATGGTGGGTAGGCAGGTATCCTTCGAAATATCCAAGGATGCACCGAAATCTGAGGGCCGGGAGCTTTTGCGTGTTCAAAACCTTCATTATACAAATTACGAGGGCAAGCAGCTTCTGAAGGATGTATCTTTCTCTCTCACAGATGGACGAATTCTTGGTGTTGCCGGAGTTGAGGGTAATGGCCAGAATGAGTTGAGTGAAATAATTACCGGCCTGCGCCGGTTCTCAAAGGGCGATATTACAATTGACGGAAGTTCAATTAAAAACAGGACGGTACGTCAAATCAGAAGACTTGGCGTCGGCAGTATATCTGAGGACCGGATGACCTATGGTTGCGCTCCCAACATGAGTGTAAGGGACAATATCATTGCAGACCGCTATTTCACCGGTAAATATTCCAAAGGAATCCGTCTGGATATAAAGGCGATCCAGAAAGATACTAATGCCCTGATTAAGCAGTTTGATGTGGCCTGCCCCTCACCCGACAGTATGGCAGGTATGCTCTCTGGCGGTAACATTCAAAAAATAATTGCAGCAAGAGAGTTTTCCAGTGATTCTAAAATCATTATAGCCAATCAGCCTACCAGAGGCATTGATGTAGGCTCAAGTGAATTTATTCATTCACAACTGATTAAAATGACACGGGAAAAGGGTGCCTCTGTGCTGCTTATCTCAGCCGATCTGAATGAACTCATCAAGCTAAGCGACAGCATCATAGTCATGTATAATGGCGAGATCACTGCTTATTTTGAGGATGCATCAAAGGTAACTGATGTGGAGCTGGGAGAATATATGCTTGGGGTCAAAAAAATGTCCACCGAAGAGATAGGGAGGGCTTTACAACAATGAAAACATCAAAGTTTATAGTTAAATATTTTGACCTGATTCGTATTATCAGTGCTGTAATAATCGGCTTTCTGCTAGCCCTAGTATTCCTGTTCTTTGTAAGTGACGATCCGCTTAACGCTATTAAAACCTTTATTCTCGGGCCATTTGCTAGTAAACGCAGATTCTTTAATGTAATTGAGCTTGCAATCCCGCTGTTGTTTACATCCCTGGGAATGTGCTTCATGCTTAAGGTAGGAGAGTTTAACCTCATTGTAGAAGGTGGATTCATGCTCTCTGGAGCAGTCGTTGCATGGCTCGCATCAACAGCCCTTCCTCCCGGGATCCCACCCGTGATTTTTCCGGCTCTGCTGATTGTAGTGGGTGCCCTGGTGGGTATGGCCTGTGGACTGATACCGGCATTACTGAATATTAAATGGAAAGCAAATGTCGTCGTTGTAACAATTATGCTCAACTATGTGCTGACATTTGCCTCAACCTATATTCTTCGCTACTGGATGCGTGATACCAGTGTCACATACCTTGGTTCCCACAAGCTTGCTCAGAATGCAAAGCTGCATACCCTGCTCAGGGGAACAGACCTGCACACGGGCATTTTCATTGCTATAGCTGCTGTTCTATTCACCTGGTGGTTTCTCAACCGAACCACTAAGGGCTTTGAAATCCGTGTAACAGGTAATAACCGAAGCTTTGCAAAATATGTGGGAATTAATGTGGCCTCTTCCATGTTGCTGGCCCAGATGATTGGCGGCGCTCTGGCAGGCGTCGGTGGTGCTGTAGAGATCCTTGGCAAGTATGACAGATTTTTATGGGTCAATCAGACAGGTTATGGCTTTACAGGTCTTATGATCTCGGTTCTAGCCCTCAACCAGCCAGCTGCAATCCCATTCGTTGCCCTGCTCTTTGCCTATCTGCAGATTGGGGCCAACATCGTGGGAACTACAACGGATGTCCCCTCAGAATTTGTCATGGTCATACAGGCAATTATTATTCTTCTTGTGGCGGCCACTCTGTTCATGGAATCTCTACGCAAGCGTGCTGTGATTAAGCTCTCAAAAGTAGAAGGGGAGGTAAAATAAATGTTGGAACAATTTTTAACCTTGGATTACCTGATTGCATTTCTGATTTCAGTAATCAGAATGTCCACCCCATTAATATTCTGTGCCCTGGGCGCTTTAATTGCAAGCCACGCCGGTACAATAAACATGGCTCTTGAGGGAATTATGCTCATGGCCTCGCTGATTGCCGTTGTATTCAGTGCCCTGACTCAGAGTGTCATAGGTGGAATTGCCGGTGCTCTGCTGGGTGGTTTAATCATATCCCTGCTGTTTGTATACCTCCATCTTTATAAACAGTCGGATCTGATAATTACGGGACTTGCTCTGAATACCTTTGCCTCAGGCGGTACAGTTTACCTGCTGTTTCTGCTTACCGGCGACAAGGGAACATCCAGGCTGCTTCAAAGCCTCAGCGTTCCCAACTGGCACATTCCAATCATTAAGGATATACCTATTCTAGGCAAGATTCTTTCGGGCCATAACGCATTGACCTATATTGCCTTTATTGCAGTATTTCTTACCTATATTCTCGTGTTCAGGAGCAGGCTTGGACTGAGAATCCGGGCGGTAGGCTTCAACCCGAATGCAGCGGCCTCTGTAGGTATAAGTGTAAAGAAAATTAAGCTTCAGGCATTCCTGCTCTCAGGGCTATTCGCCTCCTTAGGAGGAGCCTTTATGTCCATGGGCTATCTGTCATACTTTGCGAGAGATATGATGGCAGGACGAGGCTATATCGGAATTGCTGCAACAACACTGGCTAATGGGCAAAGCTTCGGTACTCTGCTGGCATCCTTAGGTTTCGGTGCAGCAAATGCTGCCTCAATTACCCTTGCAACCCTGAACCTAAAGGCAGATCTGGTTGCAATGATTCCCTACCTGGCAACTGTAATAGGATTGGTAATCGTTTCTGCCCGGAAGCTCGCAAAGGCTAGAAAAAAGGGCCAGGTAACAGACTAAATAATAAAGGAGAGAAAAAAATGAAATTTCGTGTAGAAGATTGCATTAAAAAGTTTAGCCACTCGGGCTTTATTGTCAAGAATCTCGACCGCTCACTGGAGTTTTATAAAGATATTCTTGGCATGGAGCTTAAGATGCGCTGGATTGAAACCCCGGAGCAGTGTGATGTTGGAATGGGCGTTCCAGGCTGCACAATAGAGCTGGCTCAGCTTGTGGGCTACGGCAGCGAGGTGGAGCTGATTCAATTCCTGACAGAGGAAGGCACTGATGCTCCTATTGCTCCAAATCATATTGGTATTGGTCACATTTCCTTTGAGGTCAACGACCTGGTCTCTATGATAAAGTATCTCGAGAGCAAAGGAGTAAAGATGGCAAGCGAGCGTATGATCGTTCCTGAGTTAAATATCACATGGGTTCACGCACTGGATCCTGACGGAATCAGAATCGAACTGATGCAGTTTTTAAAACAACAATAACAGTAAGTGAGGTAATCATAATGGGTGAATTACAAGCCCACATCCGAATAAGCTCTGACATCAATGTAAAATATGCATTACTCCCTGGAGACCCTAAGCGTATTGATGCCATAGCCAAGCACTTGACCGATGTAGTTAGCCTGGCAGACAACCGTGAATTTAGAAGCATCAAAGGCTACTATAAGGGCATTCCGGTCCTTGCCCTTTCTACGGGAATTGGCGGTGCTTCAACTGCAATCGCCATTGAGGAGCTATATAATTGTGGGATCAAATATGCTATAAGAATTGGAAGCTGCGGTGCTCTTCAGCCCGGCATCGGAATCGGAGATTTGATTTTGGCAAGCGCTGCAGTGAGGGATGACGGTACCTCAAGAACCTATATTGAAGAGAGCTTTCCCGCTGCTGCCGATACAGACCTTTTACTATTATGCAAAAAAGCTGCAGAGGAAAATGCCTTCCCGCACAAAATCGGCATTGTCAGAAGCCATGACAGCTTTTACACAGATCGAGAGGAAGAAATATGTGCCTACTGGTCACAAAGAGGCGTGCTAGGAGCAGACATGGAAACTGCGGCACTTTTCGTTATAGGCAGACTTAGGGGGATAAAAACAGCTTCTATTCTTAATAATGTGGTTTCCTTTGGCTCAGATGCTGCCGAGGGTGTTGACAGCTATGTATTGGGTGAAAATCTGGCAGCCGAGGGCGAGCGCCGAGAAATAATTACGGCTCTCGAAGCGTTTAGGCAGATGGAGGTGTAGAATGGACTTTTCAAGACAACAACTTAAGGTCTCGGATATCTGGCAAATAAATCAGGATGTCCGATGCTATCGCTTTGTATCGGCCCATAAGAGTGTTGGCCTGGAAGGTTTCAAGGCCGGTCAGTTTATCAGCCTGTTTTATGAGATAGACGGTGCTACGGCAAGCCGGCCATACTCCATTGCCTCCTCCCCTAAAGAGGCCGAGGAAGGTTATTACGACCTCTACATACACGGTGGCGGAGAATTTACATCAAAATGGCTATTTGAGCATGTGACCGTGGGGGATGTGCTGGAAGCATCAAAGCCAATTGGAGATTTTTACATTGACTGCTCAACCAAAGGTCCTGTTATCGGGATTTCGGGCGGCATGAGCGTCACACCTTTACGATCCATGGCAAGAGCAGTAGCCGATGGCTCAGTTAATGCCGATATTACCCTTTTCTGCGGCTGGGACAGGCAGGAAGATGTACTGTTTTTTGATGAATTCCTAAAGCTTAGCCTGGATTGTGAGAGATTTAATGCAGTATTTGCTTTGGCAGATATGAGTGCTCCAGGAATGGAGCAAGGTTATATAAATAGAGAGATAATCTGCAAAAATGCAGAAACAAAGGATGCGGAATTTTTCGTCTGTGGACCAAAGGAGATGTATGAGTTTCTTGAGAGAGATCTTGCCCCTTTACAGATTCCTCCTGATAAATATCATTTGGAGCTTCCTGGGGAAATCAAGCAGATTCCCGATTGCATCAAGCAAGGCTCCAAGGGGCAAGTCTTCTCTTTAAGGATTGAAATCGGAGAAAAGGTTCATGAAATAAAAATATCCTCAGAGGATACCATCTTAGTTGCCATGGAACGGGCTGGAATCAAGCCAGAGTCCAGGTGCAGGAGTGGGAACTGTGGATATTGCAGGGCAATCCTTCAACAGGGCACAGTTTTTTCAGATCCTGCCCGTGATAATCGTGAATCAGCAGAAATTGTGCGTGGTATTATTCACACCTGCTGTACCTATGCCCTGTCCGACCTCTCTTTGAAGTTCAACGGGATCAATGAATGATGTCTATACACAGATAGAACATCTAATCCTCCGTTAAGGGACAGACAATGATTCCACTCCTCATATTAGGGGTGTTAATATATAAACCGGATCTGGCGGTATTCTTCCTGCCGGACCCGGTTTTGTATACTGAAATAACTATATTTTAAAACTTATTATTCATCTGATATTACCATTTTCCGAGGTGTATAAAGACTCAAGATGAATCTCCAAAGTTTATCAATTCCGTCAAGCAGCATGAGCTGTTTGCAACGGCGGTGGGTATAAAGACTCAACATGAAGCTCCAAAGTATATCAAGGGTATAAAACTTAGCTTCTGGCAGTATTATGAGTTGTTAAAAACTCGATGGCCTTGTCTTCATCAAGGGGTTTGCTGATAAAAAACCCTTGTATCCTGTCGCATTTGTGCTCTTTTAAGTACTGCAGCTGGATATCGTATTCTACCCCCTCGGCAATTGCACAATGCCCCAGCTTATGCGACATGGATATTATATCGCCTGTAATAGCTTTTTCATGATCTGTATCCAGAAGCTTATCAATGAAATACTTATCAATCTTCATGCAGTCAACCTTTAACTCCTTTTCCCTGGCAAGGGAAGAATACCCGGTTCCAAAATCATCAATGGCTACACGCACCCCGGCTTCTCTGAGACGTTCTATAATGCGGTTGATATTCACATAATCGGCTGCAAAGACTGATTCGGTTATTTCAATCCCGATATTCTTAGGATCAATCTCCATCTTTTTGCTTAACTCAAGAAATCGGTCAGCAAAATCGGGCTTTAATAGCTGGATGATTGAAATATTGATTGAAACGCCAATATCCTCATACCCTTGCTCCTTGAGCCTTTTTAAAAAGCGAAACGCTTTGTATATTATTTTTTCACCAATAGGAAGAATAAGCTTTGTTTTTTCGGCAACTGGAATGAACTCGACAGGAGATACAAATCCAAGCTTTTCGGTCTTTAATCTTGATAAAGCTTCAAAGCCGCAGACTAAATCGGTCTTTAAATCTATTATGGGCTGATACTGCAAATAAAGATCCTCATTATAATCATCGGCGGCTACCTCATTAAGAGCCTCCACAACATCTCTTTCGCGATCGACCAGTTCTTCCAGCTCATCATCATAAAAACAAACATTAAAGACTTTTTCTGACATATTGACTGACCTTTCAGTGGCAAGCAATAGTCTTCTCATAATTAGTTCGATGTCTACCTCATCTTGATTCTCATCAATTTCGACAACTCCGATTCCGCCGCCTATTCGCTCTGTTACAAACAGGGATTCTAAAGTCTCTGCAACGGCACAGGCAAAACCATCAAGTTCATTTTTGTCTTTGTAGTCATAGAGGTAGAAAGCAAAGCGGTTCTCTCGCACATGGAACAAAATGCAATTTCCCTTACAATGCTGACAAAGATTCTCTGCTGCTTTTTTTATCAGGTTCTGAGTATACTGGAACCCGTAATTAGCAGTAATCAATTGTACTGTACTAAAGTTAACACCAATAAGTGCCCTTTTAATATTTGTCTTTCGCTTTATATCCTTTTTAAGCAGGGACATCAAATATTCGCGATTATACAAGCCTGTCCACCTGTCGTGCTCATTATTATATTTCAGCGTATTTTCAATTTTCTTTCTATCTGATATATCCAGAATAATCCCCTCAAGGGCTTCAACCTGGCCATCATGGCTATATATACCCTGCCCCATCTCAAGAACCCATTTTCTCTCGCCTGTGGCAGTAATTATTTCATACTCATGTTTAAACTCTTGCCTTTTTTCAATGGTATGAACCCATTTTTTCCATAGAGTTTCCTGGTATTCGGGAGCAATCAAATCATTATAGGAGATTTCTCTGTTGTAAAGCAAACTCTCCGGAGGATATCCTGTGAGCTTAAAGCATCCCTTTGAGACATACTGCATTGTCCAGTCATAATCGTAATTACATCTGTATGCAAGGCCCGGAAGGTGTGAAAGAAGAACAGATTTACTTCGTTCACTTTCGTGCAGTGCTTTTTCAATGGTTTTTCTCTCGGTGATATCCTGAATCAAACAGATATAATTGTCTTGATCAACATTTGATATAGCCAGTGGAGCAACAACAATATGCGCCCATACAATAGAACCATCGGGCCGGATATAGCGCTTGTCCATAGAATAGATTTTGACTTCGCCTGACAGGAGCTTCTGATACTTCTCCATATCTTCTTCTAAATCATCGGGATGAGTAATACTTGCCCAGCCTAAACGGAGAAGTTCTTCCTTCGTTCTTCCTGTGATTTCTTCATACACCGAGTTAACTCTAACTATGCTCTCATCGGAGTTTTCAGGATCACTGCTAAGTGAGATTACAATACCTATCGGAGCCTGCTCAAAAATCATGTCAAAGGTAATTGATTGTACTCCAAGTTTTTGCTCCAGTGCCTGTTCGGTATTTATTAGCGTAACATGCAGATTAATCCTTGCTTTAAATAAATCATCATTAATTGGTTTTCGGAAAAAGTCTATGGCTCCAAGCTTTAAGGCCTTGATTTCGTTTTCCAATTCATCGCTGCTAGTCATTATTATAGTACGAAGTTTCTGATACCGCTCCTTCTCCTTTATAGCTTCAAGAACCTGAAAACCATTCATATTGGGCATATGTAAGTCAAGTATCAGTAAGTTAATCCCGTCATGCTCTTCAAGCACACGCATGGCTTCCACGCCGTCGCTAGCTGTTAATACACAATATTCGCTAAGCATGTTTGTTATAAATAATCTGTCAGATACTGAGTCATCAACAACCAAAATCTTGATTAGCATTGCTACGCCTCCCCTTTTGGCACATTCCCATTATGAATCCCCTTTCATATCAGACAGTCGTCTGCTATGGGCAGTGCCCNGTTTTCTATGCCATNTAATGCAAAAACAAGGCCTATTTTTCTATGACCTTTCGATAGGGTGCAATCATGCCTTCATTCATATTATTTCCGATCTTAGCCTTCAGCTTAGGAGATGACAAGAGCATGCCCACAAGATGCATTTTTAATGCCGTACCTTTTTTCTTCTGAGGGAAATCATACAGACCATGTTTTTTATAGAATTTATGATCAGCCTTCATCATACCGCGCATGAGCCATATAAGATCCCTGAAAATCTTCATTCCACCTACGCCATAAAAGTTCACAGGTTGGGAATAATTATGCCTGAGGGCATAATCAAGCCTTGCGGCCAGTCTGTCTATTTCTGTATCAGGATCGGTCTGATCACACGCAACCCCCGCCAGGAAATTCCCGCCTACCTCGCTTCGTCCTTCAATAATCATCTGCAGATTCATCTCTGCCGGATAATTTCCGCTTATAAGGTAGCCAGTCGGTTTTCCCATGGTCACCGTTCTATGACCGTTGCAGAATTGCCTGTCATCATACATTTTAAAGGTTGGTCCCATAGAATGATCCTTTATGGAAAACGCATATATTATTGCATCCGCAATCTGGATATTATTACGAAGGAAATCATCAAAGCCATCCTTATAAATACATTTCTCGGAGATGGCGCAGTTAAAGCAGCCTAAACATCCGCCACTAAAGGGATACTCATAAATATTAACTATTCGGGACTTGTACTTAAGAGCTGCTCTGAACCTTTCGATTATATCATTAAGCTGTTTATCATCCCTTTGGCAGTCCGTAACAATTACTATATCACCGCTCTTTATGTCCTGCTTTTCTGAATATGTNCCAACCGGAATATGGGCAGGAGCCACGGGATGCTTCGGAATAACCTCGTATACGTCGTTCTCTATACACCAGAGCACATATTGAAAAAACTCTCTGGCTGCTTTTTGCCCGTTTTCAGTCAAAAGATCATCCATATCGGCAGAAAGCCCCTTAATGAATTTCATGTCAAGATCCTGGTGGTTATCCTGAATGTACCTATGAGCAGTCATATCATAAAAATGCTTTGATGTTGTGACCTGAGTAATAAATTTCCCTTCCACATCAAGATCAGATGCTTTTAAAAGCTCAATAAACCTATGAAGCTGACTAGGCGCAATGAATGTATAAACAGGATAAGAATAAATAATCAGATCAGACTCTGTTATTGCCTCTGCCGCTGCAGTAAAATCCTTTTCAAAGGATCTGATGGATTGGCCAACATGAAGATACTGAAATTCATGCTCCGGAAAGCTTTTTTCTAAATATAATAAGGTTTGCAGAGTGATACTATACTTGCCCTTAGGACTTCCGTTCAGAACCAGAACTTTCATACTGTTTTCTCCTACTATGTCACTGCTTATTAAATAAAGGGACTAATTTTATTATACCTTTTACCACCATATATCTACAAGGGAATTCATAAAAACTGGTACCTGACTATAACAAAGTAACTGTAATATCCTCACAGGTCTTTTTATAAAACACCATTTGCCACTCCACATCATCTACAGGATCAAAATGAAGCGCTGAGCATGCCATTCGAAGTTTTCCTTGATTATTGCCACCAACAAAAATCGCCACAGGTCCATGGGCTCCACCAATAACTCCTATAGCCGAGCAGGATGCACTGCTATGTGATTGATTGGAATTAGCATGTTTTTGCCTGGGACTGTCGCTTGATAGGCAATCGGAAACTGTAAAGGTATTATCGGGTAAATCCGGAGAAAGAATATAGCTCATTGCTATATAGTGAGTAGGAAATTCATAATTATTATCACCAAAATGATTCATCGTCATTTTTTGTGGTTCATATTCCTGCACGATAAGTTCATGCAGTACATCAGTTTCAGGATAAGTAAACTCAATACAATCACCGGGTGCTGATGCATGGAAGTGTGGACCTGGAATGGCTACGGGGTCTTGCTTCAGTGACACGGTAAGAGTAGAAATCGATGGCTTGCGTTTTGTCGCCCATGGAAAGGAATAACGACAAATCGCCCAACCGCAGGTAGAATCAAGTCCATATTGCTCGATTACACCTTTAGCCTCAAATCCCTCACGCTCCGGGAATAATGGGTTCCAATACAGTATGGATCCATGCGAAGCAGAAATAATCTTATCNTTTAGAACTATTTCGGGATTCATCCTGATTGACATTGGATTTTCTGCTTCAATCTTCATTACCTTCTCATTAGTAAAATCAGAAACATCACTCTCTATAGCCAGACTCCATTTTTCCATAAATGCACGAATACACTCCACAGGAATCTGAACGCAGAAGTCGATAACCAATCCCTTACTGCAGGCATAGATTGTAGGAATGTACCACANTGTCTCACCCCAGGTGAATTGCTTCCTTATAAAGATTTCCTTTCCTGCTCTTTCCCGCCCATGATGTCCCCAAAAGTTACCNTCAAAATAGACCTTCCATTCAGAAAATTTGATACTATTGTAATCAAATTCGGCTTGTAGTTCTTTTATATATTCAAATGGTTCTTCCATGGGTGTAAGATTGAGTGTCCTACGAATTGTGTCCAGGACAGCCTGCTGCTCATCGGAGGGAGGATTTCCCTTCAATAAAGCATCAAACTGCGACTGATCCATAAAGTAAGCTTGATTCAATGCCGTGGTACTGCCACATGCCAGCAGTAACCTCAGAAAGCCTCTAAAGTCCTTTGCTAATGGATGCACATGGTTTTCCGGTGAGTTCATAGGGTTTACCACGAATACCATCTCACCAAATCCTCGTACAAAACAATAATGGATACCATCCACACCAGCAGAACCAATTATTTTTGCTCCCTCTGGTGTGCAAAAACAACTATTTTCATTTCCACACAGTTCCAAGCCAATCGGAGAAGAATCAATATTTATTTGACTGTATTTCTTGTAAGTCATCATAGAAATATTCATGCCTCCTTTTCCCAAGGTCGCGGGGCTAATTTAAATCTGAAAAAATCATTTAGATTAAAAAATAGTCTTTGTTTCCAGACCGATGGTATGCCATCATACTAAATAATAGTGCCTGCATAAGGTTTATGCAAGCACCCTTTGTTCTTGATTATATAATAATGTACTAATGGCCACATTGGTCATGATGCTTATGTTCTTGACAGACAGAGCCGGTAGATTTTAATGAGCCCTCAAGATACGCTTCAGCTACTTCTTTGGCCTTTCCACTAGCTCCGGTAATAACCTCTATACCTTTTTCATCGAAGATATCTATTGCTCCTCTTCCCATTCCACCTGAGATTACCACCTTNACTCCCATATCATTCAGAAAGTTCGGAAGGAATCCGGGTCTATGGCCCGGGTTAGGTATAGACTCGCTTTTTAATATTTTGTTCCCTTCGGCTTCAAAAATATTAAAGTTTGTACAATGTCCGAAATGCTCCGTTACCATATCATTTTCGCTTGCTACCGCAATTTTCATCATTGTTTTCTCCTCCATTTTCTAATTATTTCTGCCACCNATTAATGGTGAGTTCATACTATCTTAGTAATCCATATATCAGTTAACAGGACACGGAATCGTCCCCTAGCTAGCCGGAATTATTAGTTCTCTGCCTGCAGACAGGTAATCTATGCTATCACCCATAAAAGATTTAAGCCTGTTGTAGGGTTCTATCCCTGTGCAATGGCAGGTATAATATTTTGCATTTGTATTCATCAAATACTCGCTTACTTTATCTATGCTCTCAAGGTTCTCATGAGTTCCCGCTGAGGGATTTGAAAGGTGAAATCCACCTATAACATAATCCGGCATGCGTCCTTCTAGATAATAAAAATGTTCAAGAATATTGACAATACCGTTGTGAGCACAGCCCGTAAACAAAATGGTGTTTCCCTTTTCTTCTATTATGAGAATTTGTTCGTGGGCAAAGTTGTCCTGCACTATATGCCCATCCTGCTCCATAAACAAACTCCTATTAGATGTTGGTAGAGGTTCTTTCTGGGTTATGTTTGAAAGCACATGTATCCCCTTGCTAATAAAAAATCTGTCCGAGGTAAGTATAATTCGTTTATCATTTTTCAATCCTTCATCAAGACCAATATACTCCATTTTCTTGTTTGGTCGTAGCGAATAATATTTTCCAAAAGCAAGGTTATGTATAAACACTTCAGCTTTTTTGTTAACCCGTAAGAAGCTTCTAAGACCACCACCATGATCATAATGCCCATGTGAAACTATCAGATAATCAACGTCCGGAATATTCACATCGAGTTTCTTGGCATTTTTTAAAGATAGATTACTTGCACCAACATCAAATAGTATTTTACGCTTTCTCTTATTTGTTTCTATATAAAGACTCAGCCCGTGTTCACTTCCAAAAGCATCAGATATTGATGTGTTTTCGGCTAATACTTTAATAATCATGACCTTAGCCACCACCTTCAAATAATAATTTCAGGGTCCTATCATAAACTGCCTTTACCGCTTCACCTGATGTGCAGTCAATATCAACAATTGTACGGCCATTATTAATAGCTTCTACCGCATCAACATCAAAGGGTATTCTTCCTAAAAACGAAAGCCTATGCTCCTTGCAGAAGCTTTCTATCTTTTCTGAGTTTTCTGTATTAGTGTCATATTTGTTTATACATACTGCTATCCTTACTCCAAAATTTGCTGCCGTATTTATAATCCGCACCATATCGCTGATGCCCGATATTGAGGGCTCGGCCACGACAAGAACCATATCCACACCACTTAAGGATGCTATAACTGGACAACCCATACCGGGAGAACCATCAATAATTGCAAATTCAGCATTTTTTGATGCTGTTTTCATCTGCTTTTTTACTTCTGTAACCAGCTTTCCGGAATTTCCGCTACCCATTTTGAGTTGTGCTGTTGAAAATACTTCTCCTTCACTTGCATATAACATCAGCTCACCTGCTGCTGCAGGTTTTAAAGCTACAGCTCCTTCTGGGCAAACAAGTTCGCAAACACCGCAGCCTTCACAGGCATAATAATCCACCTCGTATTTTTCATCTTTCAAAATAGCTTCGAACCGACAATTTTGTCTGCACTGATCACACTCTATGCACAAATCTGTATTAATTTCCGCCTTTGGCAGTCCATAATAGTCTTCCTTTTTGGGTTCAGATATTTGTTTTGTAATGAGGTGCAGGTTTGGTGCATCCACATCACAGTCTGCATAAGCCTTAGCCCCATTAAGCTTTATGAAAGCACTGGCTATGGTTGTTTTCCCAGTACCGCCTTTACCACTAAGAATTAAAAGCTGTTTCATGATGCACCTCCTTTTTGACTGTATCCAGCAATGATGTAAATATGGTTCTGTATTTTTCACTTTTCCTTACAGCAATTTCTGCATTCGAATTTAATAGTCCTAGCTCTTTATCAAACGGAATACGGGTCAAAACATTAATTCCTTTTTCTAAACAAAACTTCTCTGCCGGATTTTCCCCTTCCAGACATTTATTAAGAACAACGCCAACGGGCTTATTAAATAATGTTACGAGCTCATATACCATATTGAGGTTATAAACTCCGAACAATGTAGGTTCAGCTACTAATATGCAGTAGTCTGCATCCTTGATACTTTCCATAACGATACAGGCACTTCCGGGTGGACAATCAATAAAGGTCATCTGCTCTGACTCAGACTTATTTCCAGGCTTATTCTCAGACTTATTCTCGTCAAGAAGCCTGTTTATAATCGGTACTCCCGAAGGTTCACCGGGATTTAGTATCCCTGTGAATACTTCTACCTGATCCGACATTCCTTTTTGGACCATACCAATAACTTTTTCTTTCTCAGTTAAAGCCTTCTCAGGACATAATAGGACGCAGCCACCACAAGAATGGCAAATATCTTCAAATATTATCAGACTATCTTTTACATAGGCAAGGGCATTGAACTTGCAAAAGTCTACACATTTTTTACATCCGTTGCAAAACTCTTTATCCACCTCTGGGATAAGAACAGACACTTCCTCTTCATTAATACCAACTGGTTTGAAGAACAGGTGACCATTTGGTTCTTCAACATCACAGTCAATATATGTTGATTTTTTTGTTGCCGCCGACAAATTAACCGATACCATAGTTTTTCCGGTACCACCCTTGCCGCTTAGTACAGCTATCCTCATATTAGCCTCCGTGTCCGTGGAATCCTTTATGAATCTCATCCAACAATGATAACTTTCCGGCAATAAAAGCATCTATATTTTCTTTTGCTGAAGCATTCGTTGTTTTATAGATTGCGATTTTAGCGGCCTTAAGCACATCAGCTGCTTTTTCTCCTAAACGTGGAGTAAGCAAAATATTAGCCTTATTATCTGCTATCAATTGGGCTGCTTTGATTCCAGCACCACCTGCACTTGCTGCGGCACTGTTGTCAAGGATTTTATCTTCCTTGCTATCTGTGTCATATATAAGAAAATAGGGTGTTCTTCCAAAAGAAACGCACACTCTTGACTTTATATTTTTTTCATCTACTGGAACTGCTATTATCATACTAATCCTCCACTATTATTGTTTTGAGACAGTGTACTCTGTTCAAGAACCGTCCCTTTTCTTCCCTTAGGAAATATTGTGTCAAAAGAACCGTCCCCTTGACACATTTCAGACATCATTGTCTGCAAACCGTCCTCCTCGCCTATGCCTTCGGCAGCCTCTCCCGCATCCGTTTCCTAATCCATCACAGAGGCGGTATTCTCCTCCTTCAATCAAAAGGATTTTACCATTCACCAATGATTCTGCCAGCTTCTTTCTCGCTTCTACATAAATACCCTGGACGGTTGTTCTGGCAACATTCATCTGTTTTGCACATTCCTCCTGAGTAAATCCTTCTAAGTCAATAAGCCGTATGGTTTCATATTCGTCAACTGTCATGCTTATTATATTGTCTTCATGCATACTTGCACCAAAGGGACCAAATCTGTTTCTTTCAGGCAGGCTGCATACTTTTCTCCATTTCCTTGGTCTTGGCATACTCCAATCACCTCCTTGTGGTTTCCGACATATGTCATTTATAATTCTATTATAGTATCTGACATATGTCAATAACTATTTTAAAAGATGCCAATCAAGAATAATCCTCGATTGGCAATTATACAGACACCTAATAATTGAAAAATAAATATTAATTAACTTTATTAATGGTTTAGTTTCTTATCTGCGAGAAATAATTTACAAGAGGCTCTGCAAATTCCTTGGAAGAAATATCGTAGGAGCTTTTAATTGCTTCTTCCAGTCCTTTTTCAAAGCTGTTTTTATCCTTCTTATTTTTAAGCATTGTTGCTAGCGCTTTCATGAGGATTTTGTCCGTAAATGACATTTTTTCATAGCAAAGGCCACTTTGCATATAAAAATGAGGAATTGTTTTCAGCTCTTCCTGTGTCAGATTGTCTTTCCAGACTCCTTCAATAACTTCCTTTTCGGCATTTGGTGTGGCACCTGTTGCGAAAACAACCAGTTTTTTTGCTGTGCTCCTATTTAACATTTCCTTTGCTTTTTTTAATCCATTAATTCTTCCGCGATAAAGTCCACCACCGAAAATAACAAGATCAAAGGCAGACATCTTTTCTGCCGTTACTTTCCTTAAGTCCATCAGTGTACAGTCTAACTCCTCTGCAATTATTTCAGAATACATCCTGGTATAACCCGTCTTACTTTTATAAGTCACCAATATTTTCATCTGATTCCTCCTGAATATTTTGTAGATTATCCTCCATCTGCATTATTGTTTGGAAAGAAGCCGACTGGTTTTTACACCAATCGGCCCATAATTCATTATTATTCAATTCGTAAAACTGAAATTTGTGCGTGCTTCTTATTTTAAATTTCATCCATTAATGTACAATCAAACCTCTACCAGAAGCGAACTACCTTCTGATTTATCTCCATTTAACCATTTCCATTTTTCGGAAAGCTCAATTTTACCATTTTCTAAAACTTTCGGAACGCTATGGCAAACCCCAACTCGTATTTGCTTTTGCACATTTATGTGCTGATAATAAAAATCGAGTTCGCCATTCTCTGCTACCGTTCCTATTAAATGACCTCTAACAACCTCTCCACCTGAATAATCTGCCCATAAAATATTACCATCTTGATAGTATGAGAATATGGTATTTCCACTAACTTCACCATTCTCTGTATTTTCTCGCGGAACAAAAAATTTCTCATTATAGCAAATACTTGTCGAGCATTTCACTAATCGTTTTTCCATAATTTCATATACGAGTACTACACCATTTTCAACATTCCAACGTTCATGCTTTATTGTCTTATAACCTCTTTTCTCATACAAATGACTTGCAGGCAAAGAGGCATCCAGACACACAGTATCATGTTGCAATCCTATTTCATTTTCTAAACATTGCATAATATAGCTACCGTATCCCTGCTTTTGAAATGCAGGATTTACATATACCCTTGTAATGTGATTTTCTTTATAGCAGCCTGTCCCCAGAATTTGATTATCCTTTTTCAAAACACCAACTAAGCCAGCTTCAATGTCTTTAGATATATTCTCTCGGCAATGAAGTTCACAAAAAAAATCAACAACTTCTTTCGGATAATATTTAGGATATATTGTCTTTATAGTTTCTTGCACTAATATTACTATTTTTTCCAAATCTTTTTCTGTTGCTTTTATGTATTCCATCTCATATCACCTCGTAAAATTCAAGTTTATCTAACTGTTTTTTGAAATCCACTGCTTTGCCCAACCAATAAGCAAAACTTCAGCAGCTAATATTTCGTTTGTTTTGAGATTTACAATTGGCTGGAAATGAAACATAAGCTGATTGTTATCTATGGCTTTTCTTAAATCATTTCTGAGGATAAACTGCTTGTAGCTTTGAATATCCAGGTCAGAGGAATAGAATACGTACTTATTTTTGCCAGCATTTTTTGCAAGGAATATAGCAGTTTCAGCATGTCTGATCAGTTTTTCCTTATCTTCTTCCCTGTTATAGAAGCTGATACCCATACTGATATCCACATCCAGCTCATATCTATCTAGCTTCAGCGGAGTTGAGAATAATTCATAAATGCCTCGTATGAAAGCTTCATAGTCCCCCATACCATGTATACCTTCGAAGATAATAATAAAACGGTTGGTGGAATAACGGCAGAGAAATTTCGTGGATTCACAATATAACTTCAGCTTTACTGCTATTTGAGCGATGTAATTTTCTACAACTTTATATCCTAATGTATTTTTAATATATTTAAGGCTATCAATATCCAGCATAAATATTGCGAAGCTTGTATGGTTCTCTTCGGCACTCCTGTATAGCTCTTCTAGTTTTTTATCAAATGGATATAATTAATCAATAATTTTTTGTCGATACTTTGCAGCTGCTCCTTTGAAATACCATATATCCTACATACCTCTTCAGAACAGAAAGCCACTTCATTATTAATCAAATCTAATTCCCAGCTTCCTATCTGGGCTAGGCGTTCAGCCTCAACAAGGCTTCTGTAGCTTTTCTGCAAGCTTATATGCAGAAGGTTTTTNTCAGTAATGTCCTGCATAGTACCAATAAAGCCTGCAACTCCTTCTTTATCGAATACAGGCTCTGCATGACTTCTGATATATTTAATTGCTCCATCCTTTTGAATAATCCTGAATTCATCCGAGACTGCTTGCCCCGACATAAGTTTCTTAAGTTCTTCCTGAACCCTTTGTTGATCATCGGGGTGAATAAGCTTTATAGCATTTCTGTAATCATCATTAAATTCAAAGCGGCTAATGCCCAATATATTGAATATTTCATCAGTAGCGTAGCTCTTGCCCTTTGAAACATCGTGCTTGAAGCTTCCAACTCCCGCTACCTGCTGTGCCTTGTTGTAGTCCTCCCCTATTTCTATTAAAGTAATTTCCTTTAACTTTTGCTCAGTAATATCCTGAATGATTCCAGCCATTCTAACGGGTTTGTTATTCTCATCTCGTATTGCTTTTGTTTTTTCCCGCACGTGTTTCACTTGTTTATCAGCTCTGATTATTCTGTACTCAACATCGTATTCTTGAGCTGTTTCAACAAAATGTGTCATCTTTTTTACTACATCAAGATCATCCTGGTGAACATATTCCAAAAAGCTATCCAAGTTTCCACTTAAGCAATTAGAGCCGCATCCTAAAAGATTATATACTTCTTCAGACCAAAAAACCTCTCCGGTCTGAATTTCATAAAGCCAGCAGCCGATTTTAGCTAGCTGCTGACCATAACTAACAGTCGAACTTAATACATCATACTCCCTTTGCAGTTCTTCTAATTGAAGTAATATATCCTTTTTTCTTAGCTTTTTGTTTTTTCCAATAAAACTCATACGTCAGGCCCCCGTATACCTTGAAAATAGAATAATAAGACTGCAGCCTATCTTTATAACAAATCTTCAATTATAATTGATAAAAAATACATCCCAAATTTGTATGGGTAAAGCAAAGGACTCTTATGTAAATAGAACATATATCCTTATTTTACTACATTATACCACATGAGTTTTTTGTGAACCACAAAGATTTAGTGCACGATTAATCTAGAGTACTACAATTAGCTTATACTAAATCCAGATCGATACCATGATTTTCATGCTGAAAATTACTATTAATACTTTTTTCAATTAAATACCTCCATAAAAAGTTATTGATATGGGGAAGTCATGTCATTCTTCCCTTGTTTCACACAAATCTCGGAAATTAATGATCAATTCTGCCCGTGAGTTTATATTCAACTTTTTGTAAATTGATGTTTGATAGGTATTGGCAGTACAGTATCCAACATTTAGCTGTTGAGCTGTTTCCTTAAGAGTGTAGCCGCCCAGTAGGATATAGAATGTTTCCTTTTCTCTGGGTGTCAGAGTTTCTATTAGCTTTGTTTTTTCGCTTAAAGTTAGATTCATCATCTTTCCATATCGTGTCTTGGTACCTTGAACCAATGTATCCTTTTCATCTGTCTTTTCGATTTCGGACTTAGGCTTCAAGATTATCTCTTTTATCCTATCCACGAATCCCAAATATATCACCTCCTGATCATCGTATGGGTAAGAATGTGTTAACGAGAATAAAAAAGATGCTCCAGTTTGGAGTAATCAAACTATAACTTTTAAAACCTTCAGCGTCACCCCAGTAATTCAAATGATGGGCCTAAAAATACCCTCTCATTAGTTCTAATGAGAGGATGCCAAAGTCCTTATGTTTATTGCTCTTTGTATTCTTGCAACAATAAAAACAATTCTGTTCGACTATTAATATTCATCTTCCTGTATATGGATGTACAATAAGTATTTATGGTTGAATATGCCTTTGACTGCATGCCTGAAATCTGCCTAAGGGTATATCCGCCTAAAAGTAGTCTGCACACCTCCATTTCGGAAGGTGTAAGCTTATAATCCTTCAGCTTGGCCTCAAGCCTAGTGCATTGACTTATATCCTCACGATAGGAATCATCGATCCATTCCCCTGAATAGAGCATTTTGATAAAAAAGGGTGACAGGAGAAAGAACAGTATTACAACACAAATTGAAACAAAGGCAAGTACAACTGGGGACTCAACAATATCTCCCTGGCCGGTAATTTTGACGAAAACCGACGCTAATAAGTAGCATACACTGGAAAGGATAAATCCAGTCCGGTAGAAGTATAAACTCTGAAATTTCTTTATCATCACTCCAGTAAGATAATAGAGGTTGACCATGCCAATGGAATAGGCGATGCCAAAGAAAATAGCAGACACAATCCCCACAGCCTGATACTGAAATTGAATTAAATATATCACAAAGCCAATGGCCAGGAATGCAAAGGATAGATTCAACATAGTATATATATGCACTGAAAAACGGGTTTGCAGAATAATAACAACCAAGAGCCCCACTATTATTCCTGCGAAATAATAGCTCTCTACTTGATGTTTAGCAAAACCGGTCATCTGTTCAAGGGCTGTTGGTGCTATAACATCATTCAGAGCCAACCCGACAAAAACCAGAGGCATCAGAGAATATGCCTTTACAGGCGCTTTTACCCTTTTAAATGAAGGTACCATCTCAGGCCTTGACTTGATGGAATAGGTGCTGAAGGCCAAGGATATCATAATCAGCAGAATAAGAATTGATAAAGGATGCAGTTTAAGCTCAGAACTACTGAATACCGGCTTAATATACATTATTACCTTTGGTAGCAACACTACCATAATCAGGGAAAAAAGCTTTTCCGAATTATTAAGGACCATAAAAAACGAGTACACATGGGCTATGAAAACATGCCCTATACAGGGAACAGCAATAAGCATGATAATTTTTGAAAGGGTACCCGGTCCAATAAACAGCACTGAAATATAACATGCTAAAGAAAACATTATGCTATAAAATGAGGCCGATACAAATTTCTTGCCGTCCCAAAGAATTGGTATCAGGCTGCCGGTAATCAGCATGATATAAAAGTAAATCGTGGTATCTCCAACGATTGCCTCAAAAAGGCTGACTTTTACGGCAAAGCCTCCAATGGGAATAAAATAGGCATACAGCCATATGGAAACGGCAATCCATCCCCAAAAATACGGCAAATTATCTCTTGTTATGGCTTTGAGGCTTAGCTTGTTAGTAGATCGGTCGCCATGCCCCATTTGACTTATAAGACTATTTTTATGTACTTTCATTTTTTCCCTGTTAAAACATATGTTATTCTTATAATCCGACCCTTTGTCCAGGTTCCATCCACTTTTTGTAATTGTATTGTAGCATATAAAATGTATATTTACTATCAAAAAAGGTACCCCGCCCTAAAGCCGGATACCTTCTGATCTGTTAAGTTCAAAGTTATATTTCTTTATTAAGGGGCTTAGTTTTTTCAAGCTTATTATCCATTTTAAGCATGATTATTTTATCACCTTTTAAGAGTATCGTATCGCCTGTTGGAACAATAACATTTCTGCCTTTTCGCTGTATCATTACCACTAAGCGATCGTGCTTTAAATCTAGGTCCTTTATGTTTTTATCAACCCATTTGTGACCTCTCGGAATGGTAAATTCAATAAGATCCTGCCCACTTTTGTCAAAGTGTACCTCTCCGCCTAGGACAATAATATCGTTTTCCTCAATAGTAACATGTCCTCTGGGAACAATTGTTTCACCATTTCGTTCAATCTTAGCAACTATAAAATCAAATGTGAGGTTCAGGTCCTTTACCTGTTTACCAACTATGCTGCTATTGGGATGCACTTTAGTTTCTAAGAAGCCAATCTCTGCCTTGTTCTGGTAATAATTAAAGGTGTTTAATATCGTATCATTAGGATCAAGCATATCCCACCTTCTTGCCGCAGGAGGCATTAAAGAACCTTGAATCAGCGAGGAGAATACACAGATTCCGAATACTATATGGTAAACATCTACTGAATAGCCTCCGTTTCCGTTTATAGCCATGATGGCAAAGGCTATAGCCGCGGCACCACGAATTCCTGCAAGGGAAATGATGTTGAGTTGTTTGCGTTTGAGTCGAAATGGCATCATGAGACCATAAACAGCTACCGGACGTGCTATGATGGCCATAAATACAAAAATTGCAAATGCTATTGGTATTGTCTGAATGAATCTTGAGAGGTCGGATAAAAGGCCTAAGATAAAGAACAGTCCAATCTGAATAATCTGAGAAAAGCCATCAAAGAAGAATACAATGTCTCGTTTTCCTTTAAACTCCATATTACCAAGATAAACACCCAGTATATAGAGGGCGAGATAACCATTACCACTGAGATAATCAGTCGCCGAATATGTGATAAGCATGGCAGAAACCATAAAGACAGCATAAAGTCCATCAGCCTCCATGGGAAGCCTTGTAATCAGCTTTCCGATAATAAAAGCAAATACAAATCCCATGCCTATGCCTAGTACTATCTGGGTTAGAATCATAATGGGCGCGGATACTTTAGAACCTACAATTAATGATAAGAATACCATAGTCATTGTATAAGCAGCCGGGTCATTGGAACCGCTTTCTAACTCAAGTAGTGGCGCCGTGTTATATTTTAAATTCAGGTTTTTAGAACGCAGAATATTTGAAACGCTGGCATAATCGGTAGAACCCACAATAGAACCAATGAGCATGCTTTCTAAAAGATCAAACCCCATCACATAATGCAAAAATAAACCGGTTAGTAGGGCGGTGACCACAACACCTAATGAGCTAAGAATAATAGCCTCCCTAGCAACGGGTTTAGCCATGTTCCAGTTAGTCCCAAATCCTCCATAAAACATAATAACCATGAGGGCTAAAGTAGCAAAATTATAAGAGAATTCGAAATTCTCAAATTCAAGGCCTACTGCACCGAACACCATTCCGAGCACTATAAATAACAGTAGCGCAGGTATCCCACGCTTGTTAGAAAAATGGATCGCAAATAGTGCAAGGATAAATATAATCCCTATAAGAAAATACTGCATGAAATTTCCCTTTCAAACCATATTGTAATTAACAATTATTGTATGCTTCTGTCGAAAAAACAGACATAAATTCGACCGTATAAATTGCCCCAATCAATTAACTTTGATGGGGCAATAATATCTTACCATATTTCAGACCTTTTGGTTAGCCTGTTATGCTTTTATTTTAGAGAACAAATAGAAGCAACCAATAATATGACTGCCTTTACTCAATCTTCCTATATTGAAAGCTTCATCTATTATTCAGACATAGCATCTGACTAGGCATCATATCAGGCCGGGAAGAAATTAGCAGTATTACAAAGCAGCGGCACCACCGTCAATCGATATAACTGAACCATGAATATAGGATGATTCCTCACTAAGTAAGAAGGTAACCACATTTGCTACTTCGTGAGGCAGTCCTAATCTACCCATTGGGACCGCTTCAGCCATTTGTGCAATTGCCTCTTCAGGATAGGCCTTCACCATGGGCGTTTCATTTGTACCCGGAGCTATTGCATTAATTCTGATATTTTCTCTTCCATACTCACCCGCAATGGCTTTTGTCAGGCCTACAACAGCATGCTTCGTTGCTGAATATACCCCCAGTGTAGGTATACCTACCACTCCACCTAATGATGCCGTGTTAACAATTGCTCCACCTCCGGTTTTGAGCATTTCAGNAATAACATACTTTAGCCCATAGAAAGCACCCTTAAGATTCACATCCACTATAGAGTTNAATTCTTCTATAGTACAATCTATAGTGCGTACACCGGATCCGGAAATACCCGCATTGTTAAAGAATAAATCGATTTTACCAAAGGCTTCTACTGTTTGAGCCACATACTTTTTAACATCTTCAACCTTACTGACGTCTGCTTGTACAAAAATAGCCTCAGAGGCAAGCTCTTTACATAGCCGAACCGTCTCTTCCCCGTTTTCTTTAGAAAGAAATATCTACTATAGTAATATTAGTACCTTTCTTTGCTAATTGAAGTGCGACTTCTCTCCCAAAGCCACTTCCGCCGCCTGTGATAATTGCTGTCTTCCTATCCATTTAATACACTCCTTTGCTATCATATTTCAGGTAATTATAATATACCCATTTAATCTTTATATCATCGAGAAATATTTAGCCGCTCCGACGCTCTATACCTGTACCCTATTGAACTCCATATAGAATGCTTCAAATTCTTCCGGTAATAAGGGCTTGCTATAGTAATATCCCTGAACCTCGTCACAGTTCAGTTTTTTAAGAATTGTTAACTGCTCCTCGGTCTCAACGCCTTCAGCTATAACAGTTTTCCCAAGTGCATGGACATATTCTATAATAAGTCGAATCAGCTCAGCTATTTCGATATTATCAATTCCATCAATAAAGTATTTATCAATTTTTAATTTGTCAAAGGGTATTTCTCCAACACTCATCAGTGAGTTATAACCCGTTCCGAAATCATCGATAGATATTTGGTACCCTAGTCCTTTTAAATAGTACATTTTATCTATTAATTTTTTGTCGTTGTAGGCTATGGCTCTCTCTGTTATTTCCAGTTCAACGTCAGATCGATCAGCGTTTTTGCTGCTTATCAGATCCTGAGCCCATAAGGTATAATCATCGTGGATTAATTCTTTCACAGATGTGTTAATAGAACACTTTATGTTCATGCCTTTACTCTTCCAAATTTCCATCCGTGTTATTGCATCACTAAAAACAAACTTTGAAATATTATCAATGAACCCGATTTCTTCTGCGATGGGAATAAAGATATTAGGTCCGATCATTTTTTCACCGTTTCTTTTCCATCTTACCAACGCTTCGGCACCTGATAACTTATTTTTCTGGATGTCAATTTTAGGCTGGTAAACCACANACAATTCATTTCTTTTGACAGATTCGAGCAGGGCACCAGTAATATCTTGAATCTCCAGTCTTTTGCTCTTTAAGCTGTCATCATAATAATAAATGCCTGATTCTTTTATTTCGCCCTGTTCATAAGCAATCCGGGCTTTGGTGTATATTTCAATTGGCGAAAACCTCCCACCCTGATATACATAAACCCCTAGCTTCAACGCTACCCTGATTTTATAGCCATTCATTGAAATAGGGAAAGCCGAATAATGATCTATTACCTCCTTGATTCTTTCTTCATACTCAGCCTCACCATTTTCATGTGAAAGAACAAGGAGCTCATCTTTTTCATATGAATAAACTGTTCTTTCTCCACAACATGCTGTAAACTTACTTGCCAGATCATCGACTATATCATAGGCCAGTTTATTATCTACATATTTTTCAATGTCGTTTAGGTTCGTTATTTTAATTGATATTAGTTTAAAGTGCTCACCTGATTCAATGATGTTTTCAATATCCGAAAAAAGCTTCTTTTCATTTGGAAGATTATAAAAAGGGCTTCGCAGGTTTCTCTTCTGCTTTTCGTCATTTAATTTATGTATTTTGTCAATCATATATCCAGTTAAAAAGCCTATAAGTACGAACATCAGTAAGCGTGAAACCCAGTTTATCGGATCCTGCATGATTCCAAGAAAAACATCAAGGGGCATCAGAGGTCCAGCCGCCAGACCGCAAATTATACCTACTGTCAATCCCCCATAATGCCCCCAAAATAATGAAGACAAAATTATTGGTATATACAGCAAATGGACGAAGACCATCTGGGTTCCACCTGTTATAAAAATAAAAATTGTTATGGCGACAATCAGAACTGTTATCATCATGATTTTTATAAAGTTAGCTCGTTTATTTCTATTTACTTTATTGATTATTGAATCCATGCGATGATTCTCCTTTCTACGCCTAACAAGTTCCAGTTTCTATTTTTATCATTTGCGGCTTCCTTTCGTAACTGTTTCTTTTACCTTCTTTGGCATGGCCAAAACAAATACTCTTAGTTTATTGGTCCACTTCTTTAACCAGATAGCATTTTGCTGATCCAGTCTATTTAGGAAACCTGCATGTATTGATTATTCAGTTTTGTAATCATTGTATAATCTGTCTGAAATTTATCGTTCTCTTAAGATGTTACTAAATTATTTGGCTTTTAAGCCGCCCGAAAACGGCAGGCGGCTCACTGAAAAGACTTATGTCATCATTATTTTTCTTTTGCCATGGTATAGGCAAAACTGATAATTAATATGTACCACAAGCGAGGATGAGTAATCAGAAAATTATGGTCTAATTCCCTTTTTGAGATAGACAGAATCCTTTTCATCTATGGGCATGGTCACTTATATTAGTTTCCCGACATTAATTCCTTCAAGAATATCCACATGCTTATAATTCTTTACTACCTCAATGAGGCTCGCCATTTCATCGGTTACAACCTTGTTTTTATGATATACAACACTGAAGTATCTGTCCCACTCACTGTCTGTATTAATGATAGGGTATAATTTACCACTTTTTATTTCCTCTTCTACTAATCGTATGGAAACAACAGCCAGGAAGTTATTGTCAGTTACAGTTTTCTTAATTGCTGTAGAACTGTTACCCTCAAAGGCAATTTTTATTGGTATTCCTTTGTCAAGCATATATCTTTCAAAGAGTTCTCTTGTTCCACTGCCCTGCTCCCGCATTGCGAATTTTCGATTTTCAAGGTCTTCTATCATAACACTTTTCTTTTTAGCAAAGGGATGGTCCATACTGCAGACTAGGACAAGAAAGTCCTCCACTTCAGGAATAGAAATCAAGTCCGGGCTTTTAACCCTTCCCTCTACAATACCAATATCTAATTTTGAATTTAACAATTTTTCCTCTATATCCCTTGTATTACCTACATATGAGTATATTTCTACATGTGGATTCATTATCTTAAAATTTTTGATTACTTCGCCCAGGATACAGTTTCCGACTGTAATGGTTGCACCAATTCTTATTTTCTCCATATAGTTTTCCTTAAGCATCATTTCTTCCATATCATCAAACTGCTTAACCACATTTCTTGCGTAAGAAAGAAGCCGCTTACCCTTTTCGGTGATATATAATCTCTTATTCAGCCGTTCAAACAAAAGGAATCCATAATGCTCCTCCAATTCTCTGATTGCCTGGCTTACGGTGGGTTGCGAAATAAAAAGTTTATTTGCAGCAGTACTCATTTTTCCACTGTCTACCACTTCAATAAATATTTTTAAATGTCTTATTGTCATAATATCATCCACCATTTTTATGCTTAATTTGTTCAATAGGTTTTACCTATAACTATTATTAGATAATATCATTTTATTATTAATTAAACAAGATATATAATGTTATTGAAGGGTTGTTAAATATTAAACAAAGAGGTGTATATATGAAAGTTCTTATAATCGGAGGTGTGGCTGCCGGTACTAAGGTCGCTGCAAAGCTTAAACGCGAAAACCGTAGTTACGACGTTACCATATTAACTAAAAGCAAGGATATTTCTTATGCAGGCTGTGGCCTGCCATATTATAAGTTGTTGATGTTGCCATAATCGTTTACCTCCTAAATTAAAATGGATTGTGGGGTATATACCCCGTTTGAAACCGCGTTTTTTTACGCGTTGCC